>Ga0075123_10001488_pt1 | contig 11743 bp, 8 predicted proteins | sample AntAceMetag02UKX_FD_69808 | JGI IMG/M metagenome (GOLD analysis project Ga0075123, IMG submission 69808) | Saline lake microbial communities from Ace Lake, Antarctica - Antarctic Ace Lake Metagenome 02UKX | ecosystem: Environmental > Aquatic > Non-marine Saline and Alkaline > Saline | place... | reverse complement strand
AAAGACCAGCCCTAAAAGCCCGTTCAACACGCCGCCAACCCAAAATATCACACGGCGAGGGACCCCGCGATGTCCCGGCAGGCAAAACGAAAACGGCTTGGCAAAAATCTCCTTTTGCATGCCGCCCATTACTATCCCGCCGAAAAGACTGAGGATCACAAAGCTCAAATACCTGTGACCGCTCCTCGAGAAAAACGGCATTATAACGAGCGGCACCTGGCTCAGCATTATAAGATACCAAAACCACAACATCCGCCGTTGATAAAGATGTTTCAGATTTGCGTTCAATACACTCATTTCTATTTCTCCGGCACTATCTCTAACGGACTACAATTTTGTAAATCTCTTCCAACGACAAAGGCTGTATCTCCATCCGGCAATTCAGGCCCTGCCCTAATTCTTCGAGCCTTTGCTCGGACAAATTCCGCACCGTCACCACGGCCTGGCCGTCGTTGCGCTCGCAATGCAGGACATCATCAAAAGGCAATACTGCGGGCAACTCTCCCGCAACCGCGGTGAGCCTGACGCGGCAGAATTCCTCGCGCAAATCATCGAAGCTGCAATCGCGCAGTATCCTGCCCGCCTGCATAATCACGGCATGATCGATCACTTTCTCAACATCGCTGAGTATATGCGACGATATGATAATTGTGCGCCTCTCATCCTGAATAATCTTCAGTAGCAAATCCAGAAACTGGCTTCTCGCCAAAGGATCCAGCCCCGCTGCCGGCTCGTCCAATATCAACAGCTTCGGCTCAAAACCGATAGCTAAAAGTATCGCCAGCTTTTGCCGCTGTCCCGGCGATAGCGAGCCCACTCGCGCATGGAGCGAAATATCAAAATCCTCGACGTATTCATCTTCGAGGTCGCCGTTCCAGTTTTCGTAATAGGCGCTGACGTAATTGATCAACTGTTCGACGCTCATCCATTCGAGAAGTTCTCCCTCCTGATGCACGTATCCGATCTGCGAAAGCTCCTTCGGCCCTAATTTGGCCGCGTCACAGCCGAACGTTTCGCATGTCCCCTTATCGGCTAAGTACAAACCGATGATATGCCGCAGCAGCGTACTCTTGCCCGCACCGTTGGCGCCGAGCAGCCCGATTATCCTACCCGGCATTATCTCAAGATCGACCGCATCAAGCGCCTGCACCTTCCCGAATCGCTTTGAAACCTGCTCCACCCTTACTATTGACTCTGTCTGGTTCATTTCGAACTCCTCGTCTTCGAATCATATCGCCTGTACAACTTACTTAACATATCCGCCGCCTCTTCTTCCGAGACCCCGAACTGCACCGCCATGGCGGCCGCCTTTCGCATAATCCGATCCAGCAGCTTTGTCTTAGTCTGAGCCTTACGGCCCTTGCCAAGCGCCGCCACAAACACCCCGACCCCGCGATGCCTCTCAACCAAACCCTCCACTTCGAGCAGCGCATACGCCTTGCTGACCGTCATCGGATTGACCCGAAGCTGCTCGGCCAGGTCACGAACTGAAACAAGCTGATCGCCCCGGCCCAACTGCCCCGCTACGATCTGCTCGCGTATCTGCTCGATAACCTGCCTGTAAATCGGTACGCCGCTATGATGGTCTATTTCCAGTAACATCCCAAATCCTGAAATAACTGTATCATCGTACTAATACAGTAGACGCACGAGCGGCCGATTTATAACAGAAAAAATTCGCATCTTTTGAAAAAACCTGCCACCGGCAAACCTAAGTTACTGCCCAAAAACAACTTAGGGTTGTAAATATTTTTTGCAGCAGCGCCGGCTTTTTCTCTCCGCCTGACAATGCGAAATGCCTTCTCGCCGGCGGTATTCTATTCTACGGTATGACTTCCCCTGTCTGGTATGTTCCTTCTCTATTAAGCTCTTCTATTGCCTCTGCAACTATTTCGTCTATCAATTCTTTTACAGGCACAATTTTCGTCACTCTCGAAACGTTGGTTCCTGCAAGCACGATTGCATTATCAATGTCCCCTTCTACGGCGTCAATCAGAGCTTTGGCAATACAAAATTGAACGGTAGCAGGCTCGCAGGTCCTGAGACATTTATAATTACACGTAAACTTTTTTCTTTCGCCGCGAAGTATGTCATCAAGAAATTTTGTCCTAATTACTCTCGCCGGCATACCCACCGGGCTTTGTACAAAAACGAGATCATCCTCTCCCGCATCGATATATAGCTGTTTAAATTCATCGGCGGCCGAACATTCGGAAGTAGCTACAAACCTGGTCCCGATTTGCACACCCTTTGCTCCCAGTCTCAAAAACTTTGCCACATCTTTCCCGTCAAATATACCACCTGCCGCTATAACAGGAATGCTTATCCCATACTCTTTTTCGTATTCTCCGACCAGCTTCAAAACATCTTTTAACGAATTCTCAAGCAGCGGCTCCTTTTGCATTGTCTCTTTAAGGGATCCCAACTCTTCTAAGCCGTAACCCGCTATATGCCCCCCTGATAACGGACCTTCAACAACGAAAGCATCCGGGAAGCGATTATAACGCCTTTTCCACGTCTTCAGCAGGAGCTTGGCGCCTCTTGCCGAAGCAATCAGCGGAATCAACTTTACCGACGACCCTTCCGCGAATTCCGGCAGGCTTATAGGCGGACCCGCACCTGAAATAATGTAATCCACATTTTCCTTTGCGGTGGTCCTCACCATGTCCTCATAATTACTCAGCGCTACCATTATGTTTACACCGATAGCTCCGTCGGATAATTCCCTTGCTTGTCTTACTTGCTTTTGAAGATGTTCTCTTGAAGATTTAGGCACATCCGCCCTGTTTTCTGCTGTGTCAGGAGGAAGCCCCACGCTGGCTATAGTTCCGCCGGCGCCGCAATTCGCTACTGCGGCGGCTAAAGACGCCACAGATACTCTAACCCCCATTCCTCCCTGAATGATAGGGATCTTAATCTCCAAGTCGCCTATTACAAGCGGCTTTAATTCGTCGAGCATAAGGTTTTCCTTTTCTCCAGAATTTACCATTTGTCTTCATAAACGCATGCACTCGCATGCTACAATCTCTATAATAGCACAGTCTCTATAATAGCACAACATGCGTTTCGATTGCAACGTCTTTGACCGTCAACTTACCGACCACCTTAATTATTTCCTACCTGCTTCTGCACCCTCCGGCCGAAGGCGACTTTTGCCGATTATAACGCTTTGCGCCGGAATATTGAATGCCTGGCCGCATTTTCCGCAGCCTTGACAGGAAACTTTATTTGCGCATAATCGTAGTTTTATTATTTCCCATTTTAGAGGTACAGAAAAAGTGTCGCACAAAATCGTATCAATAGACGAGCTTAGCGAAAACGTATACACTGCTGAAATCGCCGCCCCGCTCATAGCCCAGGCCAGAAAACCGGGCCAGTTCGTTATCGTGGGCATAAACAGCGAATACAGCGAGCGAATCCCACTCACTATCGCCGGCGCCGATGCCGAAAAAGGCACTATCCGCCTCATCTGGCAGCGAGTCGGCAAAACCACCGCGGAGATGGCCGATCTAAAGCCCGGCGATGAAATCGGCAACATAGTCGGCCCCCTCGGCAGGCCAACCGAGATAGATAATTTCGGGACGGTTGTCTGCGTCGGCGGCGGAATCGGCAATGCCCCGCTGCTGCCGATTGCGGACGCCCTTAAGAAAGCCGGAAATAAGATCATCAGTATCCTCGGCGCCAGAACGAAAGAACTGCTAATTCTCGAAGATGAGTTCGCCAAAATCTCCGACGAGCTGATAGTGACCACCGACGACGGCTCCCACGGCCGAAAGGCCCTTGTCACCGAGCCGCTGAAGGAAATCTGCGAGCGCGATCCGAAGCCTAACCGGGCATTCGTAATCGGCCCGGCAATCATGATGAAGTTCTGCTGCGAAGTCACAAAGCAGTTCGACGTCCACACCGAGGTCTCACTCAACACGATCATGGTCGACGGCACGGGAATGTGCGGAGGATGCAGAATAGAATACGACGGCCAGCCGAAATTCGTCTGCGTCGACGGACCCGAATTCGACGGCCATAAGGTCAACTTCGACCTCATGATGAAAAGACTCGGCGCCTATAAAGAAATGGAGCAAAAGGCACACGAACAATACCTCGAACACAGGTGCAAATTAGGCCTCGATACGTGAGAGACTCCGAACACAACGCCGATTGCGAAAGTAATGCCTATGTCTGGCGACAATGTTAAGGAAACCCTTACCGTGACAGACGAGCAAAGACAGGAACTCCTGGAAAAGATTCTCAAAAAGCAGGAAACCGAAGGACTCAAACCGTCCGACAGATACGAAATCCCCCCGCAGGAGATGCCCGAGCAGGACCCCATCTTGAGAGGCAGCAACGTCGATGAGGTCGCAACCGGCTACACCGAAACACACGCCCGGCTCGAAGCGCTGCGATGCCTGCAGTGCAAGAAGACGCCGTGCATCAAAGGTTGTCCCGTCCGCATAAGAATCGGCGATTTCATAGCGGCTATCGCCGACGGAGATTTCAAAGAAGCGCTGGCCATAATCAAAGAAAACTCGCTCCTGCCCGCCGTCTGCGGCCGAGTCTGCCCGCAGGAAGTTCAGTGCCAGCAGACCTGCACCGTAGGCCTAAAATACAAAGACCCTACCAAGGGCGTTTCAATCGGCCGACTCGAAAGATACGTCGCCGACCTCGGCAGAAACGACGACAGCACACCCAAAGTTGCGCCGGATACGGGAATGAAAGTAGCGATAATCGGCTCGGGCCCCGGCGGAATCGTCGCGGCCGCCGACGCAAGAAGGGCCGGCAACGATGTCACTATATTCGAAGCATTCCACAAACCCGGCGGTGTCATGGTATACGGCATCCCGGAATTCAGACTGCCCAAGGCAATCGTGCAGGAAGAAATCGACGCTCTGACCAGGATGGGCGTAACAATCGTCTGCAACTTCGTCGTCGGAAGAACGAGAACCATCGAACAACTGATGAACGAAGACGGATTCGACGCCGTTTACGTCGGAGTCGGCGCGGGCCTGCCGAGATTCATGGGAATCGCGGGCGAAACCTTAGTCGGCGTCTACAGCGCAAACGAATACCTCACCCGCGCAAACCTCATGAAAGCTTATGACTTCGGAAAAGGCGCTGATACACCCATCGCTATGTCCAAACGAGTCGCCGTCATCGGCGGCGGCAACGTCGCGATGGACTCGGCCAGAACCGCACTGCGACTCGGCGCGGGAAAAGTGTACCTCGTCTACCGAAGAAGCGAAAAGGAAATGCCCGCCCGAGTCGAAGAAGTACACCACGCAAAAGAAGAGGGTATCGAATTTCTCATACTGCAGAGCCCGAAGCGAATAATAGGCGACGAAAACAGCCGTGTCACCGGCATCGAGTGTCTCAAGTACGAACTCGGCGAGCCCGACGATTCGGGCCGGAGAAGGCCTGTCCCCATCGAAGGCTCCGAATTCACTATCGATCTCGACACCGTAATTATCGCGATCGGTAACGGATCAAACCCGCTGATTCGCCAGACCACTCCGGGCATCGAGTTTAACAAGTGGGGCAATATCGTCGTCGACGAAAACTGCAAGACCTCGATGGAAGGCATCTACGCCGGCGGTGACATTGTCCTCGGCGCAGCCACTGTTATCCTGGCGATGGGCCAGGGAAGAATAGCCGCCGCCGGAATGAACCAGTACCTGCGGGAAAAGAGAAGGGCCAGGCGACGCTTCGCCGATGCGCAGTGATCGATAGCCGGGTCGGCTAACTTTACTTGTGAGGATTCTCGTACCAGATAACGCCTAATCCCCCGTCGCCCTCATTCTCCTCGGTGGTCAAGACGTCAAGGTCGTCGTCGCCGTCTATATCGAGCAACTCGATCCTGTCGTATTTGCCGCCTAACTTGTCACCGCTTATATCGTGAAATGTCCACGTCGTGTCGAACGGCGAATCCTTATATGAAAGCCAGCCGACACCGATTCTGCCGCCCGCACCCTCACAGGTAAACACAATGTCGTCCCGCCCATCCTTATCGATGTTACCGACAGCAACGGCCTTGAATGTCCCCGTCTTCGCCGGCGTGGCAATCGCGTATTCATCCCACGACAAACCCGTCTTATCGAGACGCCTGAGAAACAATATGTGGTAAGGTTTGACCGCCGCCACGATATCCTCGAGCCCGTCGGCGTCCAGATCGGCTACGGCGGCGAACATAACTTCTTTCTCACGCCCGCCAATCAGGTAATTCTTCCATCTTTGATATTGGGCGTCTCCGGGGCCGGGATTCTCAAGCCAATGACAGCCGCGTGCACTCGCCTGCCCCTCTTTCCTGTCGGTCACAATAATATCCAGATCGCCGTTGGCGTCCATATCAGACGCGATCAGCGACATCACCCAGCCGGCCTCGCATATCGCATGATACTTGAAATCCGAAACAGATCGCGGATTCGCAGGCGATTCGAACCAGCCGACCTGCGAATCATCCTTGCCGCCGGTCACCAAATCGACACCGTGCACACCATCAACCTGCATAGGAAGACAAAACATCCACTGCTTGCCCTCGGATGCCGGAATCGCCGCCGTCTCCCACTTGATAAAACTCATGTACCCATACTTTTTCGCCGGCGCCCAGTTGACAAACAAACTTTTGGTGCCGCCCTCACAGGAACTGACAACATCCACAGCCCCGTCACCGTCAAGATCGACAAAAACCGCATCCTCGACATTCTTCGTCTGCCCCACAGTAACCGCAGGCCAGCGCTTCTTCAAAAACGGCCTGCCGGGACGAATATAAACCCGTGAGACGCCACCTTCCTCCCACCCGGCGGTGACATCCTCAAGACCGTCACCATCAACGTCGGCCACCCTCACACCGTCCGCACCGCTCGAAGAATCGTCAATTATATGAAGCGACCACGGCTTGTCATCCGCAACGTAAGGCTTACTACTGCCCAGGCAATTGACCGTCGCCGCAAAAAGCGTGAGGACCACTGCTGTAACGAAAAAGAACATACACAACCGTCTCATACCCATGCCTTTCCTTTCACCCGATTCAATCGCCAACGCTGTAAAGACCAATATCAAATCCCAGAACTCGCTTGCCCGCCGAGCAGTGAACCGCGAGAACATTTCTGCCCGGCCTCAAAACACCCGCATGTTCGCTTATATCGATATCCTGGTAGTGACGCTTTCCGCGTCTCGGAAGCTCTTTCACTTTCTTTCCGTTGATAAATATCGTCGCCGGCTCGACTCCGTGATATACTTTCATCCGCAAATCGCTCGGGACTTTCCCCAAACTAAAATCACGACGCAGCCAAAGCTCCTTATCTTTCCACAGCGTACCCACCGGAAGATACACACTTTCCTTTACCGCAAAAGGCGCATCACCGACTTGCCACCCGCTGTCATCAAATCCCGGCCCCGCCCAATCATCACCCGGCAGGTTAACCGAATATCGCCACTGCTGCGCTTGGTGTTCCGAATCGGTCAGCAGCATCCACGCCTTCGGCACCGGCTCATAAAGCTTGCGGTGCAGCTCCATCATTCGCTCGGCGTCGAATTTGACAACCTTTCGATCATAAGTCATCAACCCGTTCACCTCGCTTTCGACGTCCGTCGTCTGAGTGTAAACCGCCGCCGCCAGACCCCGGCCTATCATTCCGTACAAATCCTTGATAAGCCCTTCGTATCTCGCCGCCAAATCCTCTTTGGTTTCAAAGCTTCGATATCCCCAACTGTCCTTGTCCAACCAGAGATGTCCCTTCACAGGCAGCCCCAGGCCGCCGAACTCACCAAGCACTGCCACACGCTTAGGTCCGCTGTCCTCCATGCCCGGCCCCGGGTACATGTGCACGTCATACAAATCGCTCACGCCGCGATCGGCCCAGCCGGAAGTGGCATTGCAAATCCTCGTCGGATCATATCCCTTGACCCAATCGGTCAGCCGTTCGGTATCATACTGTCCCCATCCCTCGTTGAAAATAACCCACGTGACAATCGACGGATGGTTGCCGAACGTATCGATCATAGCTTTCAGCTCCGCCTCGAACTGCCTGGCCGATTCCGGATCGCGCTTGGCATCTTCGAGATCCGAAGATCTGACCCGCAAAGTCTTCGGGCCGTTGCCGTTCGGCATATCCTGCCAGACGAGTACACCCAGCCTGTCACAGTGATAGTAAAACTGGGCCGGCTCGATTTTGACATGCTTTCGAAGCATATTAAAACCGAGCTTCTTAGTCATCTCTATGTCAAACTTCAAAGCCTCATCGCTCGGCGCAGTATACAAACCATCGGGCCACCATCCCTGATCTAACGGTCCGAACTGAAACAAAACCTTATCATTAAGCATCAGCCGATTAAAACCATCCTCATCTTTACCGACGGCAATCTTCCTCATACCGAAATAACCGGTCACTTCGTCGATTACCTTGCCGCCTTCTTCAATCTTCACCGTCAACCCGTAAAGAACAGGATTGTCGGGAGACCAGAGCTTTGGTCTCTCAACCATCACATCGAGAACATATCCATCCGCATCGCGCTGCAACGGAAACTGCCTGATAGGCAATATGCGACGTGACACAAAATTGCCGTTCAGGCTGCACGTCGCATCCAGAGTATGCGATTCTCCGAGACCCGGTGCGTCTACGCGAAGACGCAGTAACTCCTCATCGACATCGGGTTGAATCTTCAGCCGCCTTATATGAACACTACTGACCGGCTCTAACCAGACTGTCTGCCAGATACCCGTGACAGGAGTGTAATATATCCCCTTCGGCTCGGTGACTTGCTTACCACGGGGCTGGCTGCCTTCATCGGTCGGATCCCAGACGCTGACAACAATTTCCTGCTCGCCTTTGGCGCTGAGCGAATTGGTTATATCAAACGTGAACGGATCGTAGCAGCCTTTGTGCTCACCCATCTTCCTGCCATTGACCCAGACAATCGCATGCCAGTCGACGGCGCCAAAGTGAAGAAGCATCCGATTACCGGCCAGCAATTTCGGAAGCGAGAACCGCCGTCGATACCACAAGCGATTTTCGGACCCAACGCGCTTAGTCACACCACTAAGCGCCGATTCAGCGGCGAACGGCACGAGAATCTTTCCGTCAAAACCACTCGGCTGCCCCTCATCTTTCGGCCGAATAGCATAATCCCACAAACCATTCAAATTAGCCCAGTCTCTGCGGATCATCTGGGGACGAGGATACTCCGAATGAACACTCCCCGGCCTCACATCATTGGCCCAGTCGGTCATCAAAGCCGCCTCACCCGCCTGCCACTGACCGCAGCCCTGCGATATCAACGCCAATAACAAAGCAAACGCAATTAATAGCACGGCTTTGCGCCTTGCCAACTGCCTGTTCAAACTCGCCATCACAAGTAGTCTCCTTAACAAATCCTGTCTTCTGACTCCTTCAAACCGACCGGCCAGCCAGTTTCAGTCTCACTAAAATACCCCCTTTGACAGGCAAATACAACCTTCTCTGCCATTTTCACGCTACTTCGGTTGCAGCCGAATCGATTTGAAAGCCCCGTCGCCTCACAGGTTTGGCTAATATCGGCGCAAAAAAAAACCGCCCAAAAATGAGCGGTTTCACAAAAACAAAAAAGCTGGAGGCTTAATTAACACATAGCAATATAGCTCACAATTGAAAGAATCAAAATTCGCCTTTTAGTCGCTGTGAAAGGAATCCACTTGCTGTAGTAAAATGTTCTCATAATCCCACCCTTTATATCGAATACTTAAAGTTGCCAATACCTTAGTGTCTCAATTATACCCTAAAAGGCCGGCAAAAATCAAGTAAAATCCACCCCTATCTTGCCTAACTCTTTTGCAATAAATCACTTAGGGCGTGACGAAAACCCGTTCTTTTTCCGCCGAGATTGCATAAGAAACAACGAGTTTTACGCCAACTTACCCACAGCCTCAGCCATCAGCCTCCCAATAGCCAGACGCTGCGGACAGCGAGCCTCAGCCGCACTGTAATCGACCCTGAGCAGCCTCGCCCGCACATCGGCCGGAATCTCGGCAAACAACTGACGCGCAACTTGCTTGTCGCCGTAGCTGTCATGGTACATCAGGTACCGCATAACGTCGCTGACATAAGGCGTCTGGGCCAGAACAGAATCGCAGATCTGTGCACAGCCGGCGCAATAACCATTGCAGCTCTCCTGCGCAACCTCCCGCAAAACCCGCATGTCCTCGGCCGTCAGCTTCTTCGGATCGACCACCGCTGCCAGATTTTCCGTCAAATTCTTGACGGTATTGATCCCCACACAAGCGGTGCTGATCTTCTTATTCGCCGTCACTGCTTTTATCTTGGCCTGTCCCGCGGTAGAGCCGCTCTTGATGAAATGATCGGTCAACTTCTTATCCGCCGCCGTCTCGATCTTCTCAACCTGTCCCCGCCCCTGCACCTTCATCGCAACAATGCCGATATTCGCCTTGTAGCATTCGTCAACCATGTCATTGATATCTTTCCGCTGCATCTCGCGGAAATTGTACCGTATCATCACCGCATCAATCCAGTCAAGCTTTACCCCGACCTTAAGGCACGGGATCATGTTCACATGCGTCGTGAAACCGAAGTACCTGATCAGCCCGCGTTCCTTCGCGCTTTTTGCCCAGTCCCGCAAATCATTTTTCAATCGCTCCGGCCCCTTGATAGTATGCAGGTGGTACAAATCGATGTAATTCGTATTCATCCTCTTCAGCGACGTCTGCAGCCGGTCCTCGACGTCCTGTATCGTAAACGTATCCGAAGCTTTAGTCGAAAGGAAAAGCTTCTTGCGAACTTCCGGATTCCTCCTGATAAACTTGCCTATCCCCACCTCGCAGTTGCCCCCCGAGTAGCTGTAAGCGGTATCCCAGAAAGTCACATCGTTTTCAACCGCCTTGTGCAGCAGTAACTGGTTGTCAAAATCAACCCCGAACGTCCCGAACGAAAGCTCAGGAACCCAGATATTAGTCTTGCCTAATTTTCGAAGCGGCAGCTTCGATTTCTGTTTCTTTCCCGCAATGTATGCCATACCCGACTCACCCGCGTCCGTCGAAGCGCCAAAAGCCGTCCCGAACCGCGCCAAAGCCGGCGCAACTCCGGCAGCACCCACACTCTTAAGAAAACCCCTGCGATCTATTCTTTCCTGCTCGCCATTCATTACACCACACTCCAAAAATGATTGAACTTACAAATAAAACGAACAAACTACCCTCTTGAATTGTATCAGATTTTCGACCAAATGTAAACCATGTGATTCTTATTTCAGTGTTCCTGACAGCCCGACAGGATGGGCAACTTGCTGAAAGGCCCGACCTGTGGGCTTGCCTATGCGTATAATCTATCGGCCGAGGACCGTGAACATCACGTGCCAGCCGGCGCCGCTGCTGACAGCCGTCTCATCCCTGGAGGCAATATCGGCCGGGCCGATTTCCCCCGCGCAGTAGGCGCCAAAAAGCGGAACGCTCTTTCCTGTCACACCCTGGATAGCCTTGAGTTCATCGGCAATATTATTGAGCTTTCCCTTGCGACCTGCGCAGTTGAATGCCAATACCGAAAAAGGTTTTGCCTTGATGTTCTTCAATGCCTCGCTGCAACCTTCGGCTGCCGACGATATCACCTTCGCATTCTCCTTGGCCTGCCTGCCAGCCAGCGAGACCTCGAAGTCACCGGCCAGCAGCAGGGCGATAGCGCTGTCGGTATACATTCGGCCCTGAAAATACACGAATGTCTGACCGGCATTTTTATTAGCCGAACCTCCCGTAATCGCAAAATCCTTA
>Ga0075123_10001487_pt1 | contig 11748 bp, 7 predicted proteins | sample AntAceMetag02UKX_FD_69808 | JGI IMG/M metagenome (GOLD analysis project Ga0075123, IMG submission 69808) | Saline lake microbial communities from Ace Lake, Antarctica - Antarctic Ace Lake Metagenome 02UKX | ecosystem: Environmental > Aquatic > Non-marine Saline and Alkaline > Saline | place... | reverse complement strand
GACTGGGCGTCTAGGTCCACCTCAATCCAGGTATCGTGCTGCTCAGGAATTCGAAAAATTCGCCGCACATTGCTGCTCATCCGTTCAACCACATCAGCCAAGGTCAGGCGCCCTTGATGGACCGCCGTCAAGAAAAGCGGCAGTGCGGTCTCAAGCCCTGGAAAACCCGGCGGTGGATCAGCACTGTCTTTCTCGGCTTGCGTATGGGGAGCATGGTCGGTGGCAAAACAATCAATGACATCAAGGTTTTCCCACAACGAATCAACATCCGCCTGTGAACCCAATACCGGTCGGACCTCTCCTCGCCCACCCGAAAGGTCCTCATTCGTGAGGAACAGGTGATGGGGCGTGACCTCGCAGGTAACCTTCAAGCCGCGCGCTTTGGCTTCGCGCACGAGCAGGATATCCTCGCGTGTCGCGACATGCGCCAGGTGTATAGGACGGTCCACCAGTGATGCTATCAGGATCGCAGCAGCCAGGCTCCGACCTTCAGCATGTGCAACCAGAGGCCGATCCGCTGGCCATGATCGGAAATGCCCCATCCACTCAGACATCGAATCTAAACGCAGAGGTCCATAAGTCTGGTCCAGGTAGAGTTTGATTCCTGCGCATTGGTTCGCACAAATCGCCGCTGATGAAACATTGTCCGACCCGGCGCCAATATATTGGGCATAATCACATCGGGCTTTCCCCTCAGCCGCACAGTATGCCTGGGCCAGGGTCATCTCATCCACAATTGGCGGCTGAGTATTTGGCATCGCCAGCACCTGCGTGAATCCTCCTGCCAGCGCCGCTGCTGTCCCTGAAGACCAATCCTCTTTATGGATTGCGCCAGGCTCTCGCATATGCACGTGAGGGTCGATCAGACCGGGCAGCTTCAAGGCATCCCTCCTGACATAAAAAGAGAGAGCCTTTTATGACTCTCTCTTGAAGGCAAAATGAATGCCACGATTTGCGTGGCGTCATGACAGATTAGGCAGGGCACAACAGTATTCACTCGCATAGCATTGGAATTATTCTATGCGATTTTCGTTTTCTGTCAAGGATTAATCGGGATGATAAAGCTGATCTTCAAACCGCCTTCGGGTTCGTTCTCCGCCAATATCTCCCCGTTATGTCTTTCAACAATGGATCTGGCGATGGGTAATCCCAGCCCCGAGCCTTCTGTATCACGCTGGCGAGAAGCGTCCAACCGGAAACAGCGTTGAAAGATCATTTTTAGCGCATCTTCCGGCACACCAGGACCATCATCGCTGACGCTGATTTGAAGGAAGCGGTCCTTTGTTGGTTTGACAGAAACCATGATCACACCTTCAGGTTCAGAATACCGTGCAGCATTTGTAATTAGGTTACGAATCACCTGCAGAATCCTGTCGGTGTCCACAACCACTTTGGGACAATTCTCCTGTACATCCAAATGAATTTCCAAATTTTTCTGTTGAACATTTTGGATCTTTTCCAAATGGAGGTCTTTGAGAATACTGCACACATCAACAGAATCCATATACATCGCAAGTTCTCCGGACTCAGCTTGTGAAAGCGTGTTCAGGTCCTCTATCAACCTGTCCAAGCGGTTGGCTTCATCATGAACGATCTGGAAGGTTTTCTCATCCGGCGGGATGACACCATCCTGCACACCTTCTGAGTAACTCAAAATGATGCTGATTGGCGTTCGCAGTTCGTGAGCAACATCAGCTGTTAGCTGCCGGCGTGCTTTAATCAACCGTTCAAGCTCAGTGTTCATCTCATTAAATGAAACGGCAAGTTTGCCTAATTCATCTTGCGAATCCACATCTACGCGGACACTCAAATCACCCTGTCGCGCTGAATTCGTGGCTTCCGTTAATTTGCGGATTGGCCTTGATATCCAGTCTGACGCAAAGACCCCCAGGACCAAAGCAATCACAATTGCGATAACACTACCAATCAATGTAAATTGAGTGATTCTTGAAAGGAAATATGGATCTTGAATATTATCTATCAGACTGCTGTTGAATGTTACCAGGGTTCCAATCTGTTCCCCTTCATAGAAAATCTCGGTGGCTGCTTCAAGCTCTTCAGGTGTCAGTGTTATTGCTTCTCCCCAACGATTGAAAGGCGGGAAAGCCACATCCCCATTCATATCAAGAACGAGTACAGATTCGGATTGACTCAGACTCTCAAATTGCTCTGGATTTGGGTTGGGATCAGGGTTGTCCATACTGTAAGGATCAATATTTTCCCAAGAACCGTTCTCCGCGTATGATGATATCAAACGGTCAATATATTCTTGGCGTGCCTCCTCAATAAAATAATTCCGTACTTCTTCTGTTGTTGTCAGGTAGGAAAGGAGTGCAATGGTGATAATACCAATTAAGCTGATGAATATGAATGTCAGGGTCAATTTCGATCGAATCGATGGCGGTTTCATCACGACTCACTAAACCGGTAACCAACTCCATAAATGGTCTCGATCAACTTCGGATGATGCGGATCACTCTCAATTTTCCCACGCAAGTTTTTGATATGAATGTCAATCGTTCGCTCATAACCAACATAACGGGAACCTTGAAATGCCTCCAGTAAATCCAGGCGGCTAAATGCCTTGCCCGGAGAAGCCATTAAAGCAGCCAGAAGGTCGAATTCCTTTGGCGTAAGCCCAATGAACACACCATCCACAAGAACAGTATGTTTTCCACGGTCCAGGACAACCCGCCCAATCTCCAACCTGTCTTTCTCTGTCTGGTCCTGGTTAGTTACCGCTCGGCGCAGCACAGCATGCACTCGCGCAATTAACGTACGGGGACGGAAAGGTTTGGTCACGTAATCATCCGCGCCCAGGTCAAACCCTTTGATCTGGTCATCCTCACTAATTCTGGCACTTAGGCAAATCACTGGCGTAGGCGAAATATCGCGGTAGGTTTCCAGAAATTTGTAGCCATCCATCTCTGGCATCATGATGTCCAGAATGATCAAGTTTGGCGGATGCTTTTCCGCAATTTCCAAAGCTTCCCGTCCGTTCTGGGCAACTTCAACGAAAAAGCCTTCCTTTTCTAAATACATGCTGATAATGGATGTTAACCGTTCTTCATCATCGACGACAAGGATTGATTTATGATCTTCGCTCATATCTTTATTTTATTCTATATTTTTCTACTCTGGACAAAAAACGACTTCTGGTCCTGTAATTATAAAGTAAAATGAGATTTTATGAATCAGCTTTGATCCCCAGGTATTCAATTAAAGCAGGCAGGAACATCTGTGTTTGCCTATTCGTACGGCTGCTGCCGGCGCCTTCAGCCTGGGCAGTTGCAAGTGCGGTTGGATCAATGCTTCCAGTAATATCGACCCCTGTGCCCATATCACCACCACCACCGCCGCCATCACCACCGCCATCACCACCTTTCTTACCCCCACCACCGCCATCAGAACTTTCAGGCATATCATCCCGATCAAAGCTGGACTCTTCCAGGGTTTCAAGCCCTAACTCGGACATCATCTCCATCATCTTGCTGTAATCAAGTCCCGCCATTGCCGTCAGTTGTTCCTCAGTGAACACAGTTTTGATCTGCTTTATGATCATGTCCAATTCCTCCGATGCTGTTGCATCTTCTGTGCTCATTGTTTCATATAATTTCCACAGCGGCAAGAATGTTTCCGCCTGTTCTGCGGTCACTTCCTCGGAAGTGCCATCCAGCATTAACGTACCAAAAATCAACTGGTTGACCTCGTCCATCTCCGCCGTGCCTTTATCGGTTTTCGTTCCAGAACCAACAGTTTCGGTTTCCGTTCCAGAACCAACAGTTGTTGAATTACCCGCGGATTCATCCCCCGTTGCTCCTGCATTATTGTTCGTGCAGGCACTCAACAGAAGTACCAAAGCTGCCATTAAAATTAATATCTGTTTTGTATGTTTCATCATTCGCTTCTCTTTCCTGCGGAGATTCTCATTCATGCCGCAGCGCTTCTATAGGATCAAGCTTCGATGCTTTACTTGCGGGGTAATACCCAAAGAAAATCCCCACCAGGGTTGCTGCCACAAAAGATAATACAATTGATTCTGGCATGATCACAGTGCGCATGTCCGCAAAACGTTCAAAGAGTGAGGATCCGCCAATACCAACCACAATCCCCAAGAGACCGCCTGTGATGCTGAGCAATATTGACTCTGTCAGGAACTGCCAGCGGATGTCCCCGGGGGTTGCACCTACCGCCTGGCGGACCCCGATCTCGCGGGTACGTTCAGTCACGCTCACGAGCATGATATTCATGATCCCGATCCCACCGACGACCAGGGAGACACCAGCCACCCACCCAAGCAAGGTTCGGAAAGCCTCGGTCGTTGATTCCTTGGTGGTGATAATATCGTCCTGCGTTGTGATTGTAAAGTCCGCATCGTCCAGCGAAACATCATGACGTTTAGCCAAAAGAAGAGAGATTTGTGTGATGATATTGTCCATATCTTCAGGGTCAGCAATCTCTACATAGATCATGTTGACGTTGTCACCCATAATCCGGGCAAATTGATTGGTAGAAAAGTATTTCCAAACCACTGAAATCGGTGTATACAGCCTGGAGTCATAGTCGGTGGTCCCAACCATCCCCTTTTCTTCAAGCACACCAATAATGGCAAGGCGAGTAGTATCCACAATCACCGTTTGACCAATCGGGTCTTCATCGCCAAACAAGCTTTCTGCAAGGGTTGCCCCCAGGACCACCACTTTTGTCTCCTCATCAACTTCCTCATCTGTGAAATAACGCCCTTCAGCGATTTCCATATCCCGGACAGATGGGAGGTCAGGTGTTGTCCCCATGATGGTAACCTCGTCTACAACCACTTCATCTTTCTTGATGGTTTGTTTGGCGTTCTGTTCGACCACCACACCGGCGACTCCATTAATCTCCTCCGCTATAGCTGTGGCGTCATCAAACACAAGACCACCACCACCCGAGGACATCCCCCGCATGCCGCCGATACCTCCCATACTGAAGCTGGAGGAAACATACACAAGGTTTGAGCCAAGACTGGTAATTTGTTCCTCAATCGCTGCTTCTGTACCAGCGCTGATGCTGATCATAATAATCACTGCTGCTACACCGATAATGATGCCTAACATGGTCAACAAGGAGCGCACTTTATTTTTGGCAATCGCTTCAAATGCAGATCTAAGAATCTCGATACCTCTCATAGTGCCTCACCTAATTTCTTCTGCTTACCGTTCTTGACGACCTGCTCAATCTCCCCGTCTAGGAGATGAATGGCCCTTTCGCTGTGGTCGGCAATGAGTTGATCGTGCGTGACCATAACAATGGTCATGCCTTGTTTGTTCATCTCATGCAGCGTGTCCATGATCCCCTCACCGGATGCTGTATCCAGGTTCCCTGTTGGCTCATCAGCAATTAGGATGATCGGATCATTGATCAAAGCCCGAGCAATGGCAACCCGCTGTTGTTGACCGCCGGATAATTCGTTGGGGTTGTGAAACAAGCGGTCGCTTAGCGCCACTCTCTCCAGGACTTCTTCGGCTTTTTCTTCCATCTCAAAACGGGAATAACGAACATCGCGGTTATACATCAACGGAAGCATGACATTTCTCAAAGCATTCGTCCGGGCCAGCAAGTTGTAGGATTGGAACACAAAACCAATCTTCTCATTCCGCAAAAGCGCTCGCTCATAAGAATCCAGGTTGCTGACATCTTCGCCGTCCAGGATAAGCCTGCCAGATACAGGGCGCAGGAGGCAGCCGATAATATTCATCAATGTACTCTTCCCTGAACCGGAAGGCCCCATGATGGCAACAAATTCGCCGCGCTGGATCGAGACATTGATGTCCTTCAAAGCCTGGACTTGCACATCACCTTTACCAAAGGTCATGGAGACATTCTGCGTCTCAATGATAATGTTCTCTGTTGACATCAGTTGGTCTCCACAATCCCGGTCGTCACAACCTCGCCAACCTCCAGACCCGAGAGGATCTCTGCATAGTATGTATCCATCAAGCCGACTTCGACAAACCGGACTTCAGTCTCCCCACCTTCAACAACAAAGACAGAATATTGATCGCCTGCCTGATGTAGTGCCTCAATCGGTACCAGGATCGCATTTTCCGCACTGCCTTCAATGATATCTACAGTGGCTTCTGAACCAATAGGCAGCCGTGTGATCTGCGCCAGGCTTTCCTCATCCAGGATCACTTCGCCATAGATCAGACTGGCACCGCCAGTACTGGTAATGAATGGATCAATATAGCTGACTTCTCCCATCAGGGTCAGATCAGGATAAGAATCAAAGACAACTTCTGCAGGGTTGCCGGCATCCAGCATTTCCCAATCCGAAGCATCCAGGTAGATCTCCAAATAAGGATGGTAAAGATCAAGGATGGTAATGAAGGATGAATCGGGTTCTTCTCCGACATCATTATTCAATTCAGTGACAATCCCAGGGATGGTGGCATAAAGTAAGAGGCTTTCCATATCTTCCTGTGCTTCCTCAACTGCTTTAAGGGTGGCGCGCAAGGTTGAAATATCATCGCCCAAAGCGCCCTCAGGAATCACACCCATCGCTAATGCTTCAATGTAGACATACGCTGCAGCTATTTGTTCCTTCGACAGATAATAAGCCGTACGGGCATTTTCAATTTCATAATCCGTTGGTGGATACACGACTTCCACCGTCTGTCGAGGATTGTCCTCATCCTGTTCTTCAACGGTGAATGTATCTGGGACATATTCATCTTCATAGACATCTGCGTAATAGATCAGGTTAGCTTCTGCGCGTCCGATAGTATATTCAGCCGAGGCAATCGCTTCCTCATCGCCAGCTGCTTGCGCTTCAGCCAATGCATCTTCAGCTTCAATGAGCATTTCCTCGTAATACACCATGGCAGGGCTGTTTAAATAAGCAAATTCATTGTAGGCTTCAAGCAATGATTCGTCTAACTCGGCGATTTCCACTTTTGCTTCCGCAATGGACATGGAAGAGGTCAGCTCTGCTAAAGCCCGTTCAGCTTCTTCCAACTCCTCCAATGCCTCAGTCTCATTCAGACGCGCTAAAAGGTCACCTTCCGCAACCACATCGCCCCGTTCTACCAGGACCTCCGCCAGGATGCCTTCGATCTCAAATCTTAAAGTCACCTCATTCCCGGCGACCAGGGTTCCTGCTCCTGTCGCACGCAGAATGAGGTTATCCTGAATAACCTTAGCGGTTTGTAATTCCGGTTCAGCAGCTTCCGCTTCTTCCTCAGGTGTCGTTCTCAGGAGGAAATAGGTGGATATTCCTGCAGCAACAATGACACAGACCACGATAATCCTAATGAGACGCACTCGTTTTTGCCTTTTCTTTCTCAATTCTGACATATTAAAATTAATTCCTTCCCAAATTTAAAGATTTTCATTTCTAAGTAAGTATATGAATCAGAAATAAAGATGGGATTTAGATTTTGTGTAGAAATTGTGAAGATAGGGAGAAACAATAATACGAACAGCAGGTAAGATTAGTTGATTCGCGCCCCTAGAAACCACACAGAAAATCATTACGTACTGAGATATTCAAACCAATTCCAACTCGTCAGCCCGGGCAGTCGCCAACACACGATTGTTCACATTGAGCTTTTTGTAAATATTAGAAAGGTGTGTCTTGACCGTACTTTCACAAACATACAATTCTTCAGCAATTTCCCGGTTCGAAAAACCTCTACTCAACAGCAACAGCACATCCTGCTCCCTCTCGGTAATGGACGCTGCAATGGCGAGATCGGCAATCGTCTCCTGATTGGGCATCTGAATGTCCAGTTTATCTAAAGACGATACAAATTTAAGTAGGTTCTCAATGAATGCATATTCATCCGCTGGCAGATTTGTTGTCCGCAGAATCAACATTAACAGAGGAAGGATATGTTCACCGTAGTCAATATACGGCTGAAACACACGGTCATGGGCTGATTGGCGAATGCTATCTATAAAGATTTGTTTTGCCTGATAAACCTTATGCTGGTCAAACAATGCCAGCGCAAGTGGGATTCGGATAGTTTCAAGAGACTCCGTTCTCAATCCACAGGGGCAACACTGCATCAGTGATTTAAGAATGTCCTCAGCCTGCTCCGCATCCCCCTGCATCAATCTCAGAACGGCTGTAGCAAGGAGCGTTAATGAGTTCGGTTTCAGGTTAGCTTGTTCGCTAAGAAGTCGTTGTGCCTTTTCAAGATTTCCAGAACGCACGTTCATGATGATCTCATAAGCACAAATGTCTTGACTTTCCCATACGCCTGAAGGTTTACGCTTTTGAAGTTCTTTAGCTGATTGGAGCGTTATCAGGGCATCATCGAATTCCCCTTCAGCAGCCTGGATCTTCGCTCGATACAATGCCATTGTAATGGACATATTTGTACTGGTTGGGTTGGGATCTACTTCCAGGAGCCGAGTAAGGTATTCTTTTGCAAGTGTTAACTGATGGCGCTGTATATTGATTAAACATAAGGTGCCCAACACCAGACTTGCCGTTTCTGGCAGGGAACCACGGATATCAAGTGCGATTTGCAGAATTTGATAGGATAATTCTTCCGCAACACCTAACTGACCATTATGTGCAATTCTCTCCAGGTAAGTCCCACCCGCCATGCATATGACAAAGAGATTCTCTTGTTTCTGCGCTAATTGAAACAAAGGATAAATTTTCTCTTCAACATACACCATATCAAAAGGTTCAGGGATTTTGAGCCAATGAATCCCACTCAATAAATTCCAGTCTTGATAGTGCTCCTCCCTGTCCTGAAATCGGGGGGTGTATGCGACATCATCCTTCCACTCCTCCTGGAGCCGAACAACCTCTTTAAGGACGCCTGATTCATCAGCAGTCCGTTTTGAAGCGGGGATCTGACGAATACAGACTTCCACCCGATCAATGAATTCCTTTATTCGCTCCCGGGGAAATGCCACACTGGCTAATTGAAGATAAATAAGGAGTAAGTTCTTGTGCTGTCGAAAGACTGTCTCGGGCAGTGCAAGCAGCCAGCGCAGCAAACGTGAGTCCTCCCCAAAATCTGCAAGCTCCCTCAACGCCGTGCTTGCAATCAATGCTGCTGCTTCTTCCCAAGATTCGGCAGCCAGGAGATGTGAGATCGCATCTGAAGGCGCACCATTTTCGTTCAACCATTGAGCTGCTTTCTGGTGCAGTTCAACCAAATCTTCTGGATATCGGGTTCTTAACTGGTCATTCAACATTTCCGCGAACAGATCATGATAGCGGTACAACCCAGGCTCTTCTAATTTCGAGATCAGCTGATTTTCCTGCCATAATTTCGCCAGTGTTTCTTTGCCGTTTGTTTGTCCCGTTAAAGCATTGCAAAGGTCGCCATTTAATTGTTTCAATATTGATGTCTTCAGTAAAAATGCCTGCATCTCTGTGCTCAATTGACGATGGATAGTCTCCATGAAGTATTCACGGAAGTAAATATGCGTTCCGCTGAAGGTCTTGGCAAAGTCCTTTGGATCTTCCTGTTGACTCAAAGCTAAAGCAGTCAGAGTCAACCCAACCGCCCAACCCTCTGTATGCTTGACCAACCGCTCAAGGTCGCCCTGTGGGATATTGGCGTCTTCTGTAAACATCTGGAGATATTGGACTCCCTCCTCCTGAGTGAAGCGTAAATCATTGGCGTCCAATTCGGTCACCATGCTTTTTGCCCGCAATTCACCTAATAAGAGCGGCGGTTTCGTGTTGCCTGAAATGACCAGGCGTAAGTTGGGCGGTATCTGGGCAAACAAAGCCTGGAGGAAATCAAATATCATGGCATGGTGGATATAATGAAAATCATCTATTACCAGTCCCAGCCTTTGATTTCCGGTGACATCATTTGTTACTAACGTGACCATTTCAGGGAGCTTAACGGAAGAAGAATACAACCGCAAATTTTTAATGATGTCCTCACCCCATTCAGGATTTACAGTCTGGAGTGCTGTGACCAGCGAATATAAGAAATGTACAGGCTGGTTGTCCTGTTTATCAAGTGAGAGCCAAGCAACTGGAAATTCAGAGCTGCGGCTCCAGCTATTCAATAGCGTGCTTTTCCCAAACCCACTGGGAGCGTAGATGAGAGTCAAGGGAGTAAATATCTGCTTCGTTATACGAGGACGCCTTAATAATTTTTGCGGCAGCATCGGCGCAGTGACTTTGGTTTTCGGGAGATATGAAAAATCGATCCGCGATACTTCAGTTGAGATCTTTTGTTTTTTTGAAGGGGATTTGAATTGAGCTTCTGTAAGAGCACGGTTCGTCTCTTGAAAGACTTCCTCATTGAGGTCTTTGGATTTTCCAAGATACACCTTGAATAACCTTCCCCCTCTACGACGATATGCATACCAATAGGTATTATTCCCCCGACTTTCACGCCGTGCCGAAAAACTACCGTCAATCCCCTTAAATCTAAATTTCTTGTTAGCAGAAACCCAATCGTTCCACTCCAAAGAACCCACTGGAAGGGTTGTGTTTCCAAAAACTAATTGGTCGTTTACAACAATAGGTTTTTCGGATGATTCCATCTTATTAAATTTAAAAAATTAGTTACCCAATCAATAATATTATACACTATTGGGTAACTTTTGGCAATAACGAGTCGATAGAAGTGCTTTTCAGCCAAGCTTCCCCTGCCTAAATGATGAAATTTCAATACAACTTATTATTTACAACCTAAAGTACAACCACTTATGATATGTTCTGGATTATAATTAACTTATCGTTTTCCATTTGATAACGAGAAAGGAGGGAAAGAATATGTGTCGATGATTTTGTGACCAGATAAATCAACGAGGGTTCATTAAAAGCGAGTCATCACCAGTTCGCTGTGATTTGGTTACAAAATCTAAAATCCACAATTTACTAAAATACATCACAAATCAATATACATAATAAGGAGAGAAATAAATGCGTAAGAGAACGTATATTCTATTAAGTTTGCTGATGGTATTGACTTTCTTGTTGGGTGCCTGCAACGGTGCAGTCGAAGAGACTGCAGAAGAGGTCGAGGAAGTCGTTGAAGAGACCGCCGAAGAAGTCGTTGAAGAAGAAGTCGCCGAAGAGACAGAAGAAGAAGTCGCAGCTGGCGTCGACATTGATCCGGCTGATGTGGCTGCTTCCTTACCCCGCAGCGAAACCCTGTACTACGCAGGTATTCAGTGGGATCCAATTAATGGGTGGAATCCATACTCATCCACCAACAACAACGGTATGGCTATTACCAATGGCCCCAACGGCCGCTCCCTTGTCTTTGAAATGCCCTATATGTACAACATGCTCGATGGTGGGCTTTATCCTCTGTTAGCTGATGGCGATTATGTCTGGAACGATGCTATGACAGAGATCACCTTCATGCTCAAGGATGCCGCAATGTGGGATGACGGCACTGCCGTGACCGCTGAAGATGTAGCTTACACCTTTGCAACCCATATCAAATACGAGACATCCACTGGTGTTGGTTATGCCGATTTTATTGACACCATTGAAGCAGTTGACGAAAAAACCGTCGTAGTTAAAGCTGTATTGAATGAGGCGGGTCAGGCTGTTAATCCTCTGCAATTAGTTGCCTATATCTGCGGTGAATATATCGTCCAAAAAGGGTGGACTCAGACACTTGAGGCACGCGCAGGCGAAGATGCAACCGCTCTGAAAGAGGACACTGGTGAAGATATCGTCTCCTCCGGTCCCTATAAACCATTCTTTGATGACGACACCAAGATCGTCCTCGTTCGCGATGATGAGTACTGGGGGCAGGATGCTTC
>Ga0075123_10001486_pt1 | contig 11751 bp, 12 predicted proteins | sample AntAceMetag02UKX_FD_69808 | JGI IMG/M metagenome (GOLD analysis project Ga0075123, IMG submission 69808) | Saline lake microbial communities from Ace Lake, Antarctica - Antarctic Ace Lake Metagenome 02UKX | ecosystem: Environmental > Aquatic > Non-marine Saline and Alkaline > Saline | place... | reverse complement strand
ATTTAAAATGAATTTTTTAAAATGACTAAAATGCAAAAATGTCCCATTGTTGCAACCTGAAATGTTTCGATAAATTAAGATTTAAACTTTTAAAAAACTGAATAAATCAACAGAATCATTTATAAACAATGAGATGAAAAAAAGCGGAATTGATAAAAGACTTTATACAAAAGTTGCAGATGATCAAATAAAACATGCTACGAAATTAAATGTCCTGATCATTAGAACGATTGATTTATTGTTTCTAATGAAAAATTTAGAGAAGAAAAAGGAAAAGAAAGATATAATGATTGAGCTGCTAAATTCTGGAGGGGGTGGCTGAAAGCTAATAATGATGGTTTTGAAATTATCCAATAAAAAATTACATGCTTCTATCCTTATTATACCAATATTTTTTATTTGCACTCCCCCAAAAAAAGAAAAATTATCCATGTTTGCTAACGTGTCTCATTTTTCAAAAAAGATATTTACCAAATTATTTGTCGTACCTGACTATAGTTTTATCATAATCATTTAAACGAAAATTTTTTTTATCCAAATACTAAAACATACTATGAAACATCTATAAAAACACACCGTAATTAAAACCTAATATTTTCACTAAAAGTGCCCATTACAATTAAATTCAAAACAATATGAACGTATCACTCAAAAACTTCACCGTAACTTACGGCGATGTTACCGCTCTCAATCAAGTAACAGTTGATTTCCCTGAAGGTTCCACCGGGCTTTTGGGAATTAATGGCGCTGGAAAAACCAGTATGATAAAAGCTCTGCTGGGATTGGTTCCTTTTGCGACCGGAATCGGAAATATTTTAGGGAAAGATATTATTAACGAAGGTAAAACCATTCGTCAACTGATCGGTTACATGCCGGAAAATGACTGTATTATTCCCGGGTTCAATGGCGTTGGCATGGTGCAATATGCTGGTGAGTTGTGCGGGATGAGTCGTTCCGATGCTCTGCAGCGCGCCCACGAAGTTCTTTTTTACGTTGGACTGGAGGAAGCGCGCTACCGCAATTTAGAAACTTACTCTGCTGGTATGAAGCAACGCATTAAACTGGCGCAGGCAATTGTCCACGATCCAAAGCTACTTTTTTTGGATGAACCAACCACGGGGATGGATCCCAAAGGGCGGGGAGAAATGCTTGAGTTGATCAGTGATGTCTCCAGCCGCAAGGAAATTAGTGTCATCCTGTCATCTCATATTTTACTTGATGTGGAACGGACTTGTGAACGAGTAGTAATTCTGCATCGTGGAAAAGTTGTTGAACAGGGAAGTATTTCTGAATTAAAAGGGAAACATTCTGATAGTTACACAGTCCGGGTAGTTGGAGATCGCAAGGCTTTCGAAACTGAATTACTGGCAAAAGGTTGCGTGGTAGAACCAAACGGTCAGCACCACCTTGATGTGGGATTGCCTTCCGGCAAAGGAACTGAATTGATTTTAACTGTGGCAGACAAAACAGCAGTGCAGCTTAGACAATTAACCGCCAGTATTCGTTCATTGGAAGATGTATTTGTCAAGCTTATTGGTACTGTGAATTGAGCTGGAAAGTACTTGATTATTAACTTTTATCTGGTAATATGGAAATAGGGGTAATAAGGTAATTAGTACCTGAAATCCTTGCTTTTTGTGCAAAGAACAAAATAGGCAAAACGATTTAGGGCAAAACCATTTTTTTCTTTTAATCGTTTTGTCCCAAATTGTCTTGTTTTTTCGGAATCGGCTCATTCGGGTAAAGTAAAAAGGTAATTGGGAACTTGGGAAATATATTTTCTTTATTACCAATTACCCAATAAACTGATTACCAAATTACCTTTGTAAAAATTTTATTAGAATATATTTTTTTAACATCTTTGTAACCTTAGCTTTGCTATTTGAAGCAAGGTAGGAGAAATAGGATGCCTGTTTATGAACAATCGTACCGCCATTGGCACGGTGTTTTGAACCCAAAAACGCAACAATGGCTCATCATCGCTCGCAGTGGAATAAAAATGTTATGGCGCCGCTGGATGATTATTTTAGTTGGAGTTGCTTCAATTCCATTTTTCATTCGAGTCGCTCATATTTATATTGCCACCAGGCTTGGCGATACGGCTCAATTTGGAAAATTCGCCAGCCAGATTCAAATCAATCCGGAACTTTTTAAAAATTTCATAAATCAACAATCGTTTTTTATTCTTCTCATTGTCGTATTCGCTGGCGCTGGTTTGATTTCAAAAGATAAAAAATTCAATGCCCTGCAAATATATTTTTCCAAACCCCTGTTAAAATGGGATTATCTGCTCGGGAAATTCACTATCATCGGATTCTACATTTGTTTAATTTCATTACTCCCAGCTTTACTTTTATTCACTACAAAAGTCCTGTTATCCGATGACTTGAGTTTTCTAAAGCAGCACTTTTGGGTAGTGTTTTCTCTGTTTGGTTTTTACTTGTTAATAACATTGATCTATGGGGGATTAATATTGGCGCTTTCAGCATTGGGTAAAGGTGCACGCTTTGCCGGGATCAGTTTTTTTGCAATTATTATTCTCACGGGTCTCATTAAAAAAATTCTCTCATCAGAACCCAGCATCGGGGTTATTTCAATCGGATCCGATTTGCAACAAATGGGAGATTTTCTTTTCAACCAGCCATCTTCTTTTGCTTTCCCAGTCTGGATGGCAGGTGTTGTACTGTTCGGAGTGAGCGCAATTTGTTTAATAATTTTAAAATCACAAGTCCGCGGAACTGAGGTGGTTAAATGAGCATTATAAAAATAGGAAATTTGACCAAATGCTACGGTCAGGTAATTGGAATAAACAACATTAGTCTGTCAATTGAACAAGGTGTGACTGGATTTTTAGGGCCAAACGGAGCAGGAAAATCAACGCTGCTAAAAATTTTAACCGGTCAGTTAAAACCCAGCCAGGGCAATGCAACGTTATGGAGAGAATCAATTTGGAATAATTTTAAATTGAATAAAAGAATTGGTTACTGCCCGGAGCATGAAACTTTTTACCCCCATCTCACAGGATTTAATTTTGTTTCTTTGATGGTTCGAATGCACGGCTTTTCTAAATCGGAAGCAAAAGATCGGGCGCTAAAAGCAATCGAAACAGTTGATATGTCCGAAGCAAAAGATAAACGTATCGGCGCTTACAGTAAAGGCATGCGCCAGCGCATCAAATTAGCTCAGGCAATTGCTCACGATCCGGAACTGCTTTTTTTAGATGAACCTCTGGCAGGAATGGATGCGCTTGGCAGGCGGGAAATAATAAGGCTTATTAAAAATTGGGGGAGTCAGGAAAAAACGGTTGTCGTCTCCAGCCACATTCTGCATGAGGTGGAAGAGATGACAAATTCCATCCTGCTCATCAATCACGGCAATATTATTGCTGAAGGTGATATTTACGAAATCCGCCGGCTCATTGACACGCATCCGCTGCAGGTAACCATTGGCTGTGATAAACCCAACCTGCTGACTTCAAAACTGCTCGAACATAACGATGTTTTGAGTGTTCAATTTGACCGAGATCGCAGTGAAGTCTGCATTCAAACAACCCAGCCGGAAGACTTCCATCGCCGATTACCGCGACTGGCATTGGATAATAAAATTTCAATTTTTTCTTTACAGTCTCCGGATGAGAATCTGCAAGCTGTTTTTGAATACCTGGTAAAGTGAGGAAAATATGTTTACTGCATTGTTCAATTTTTTTCTTTCTAATCAATTGAAAAATCGAAAAACCTTAATTGTGGCAGTTGCTGGAATTATACCAATTTTTATTGTCTTTCTGGTAAAATTGCTGCAGCCATTCATTAGTTCTGGGGAAACATCCATCTCTTCGTTTTACCCAAATTTTACATTTCTGCTGTATCTTCATTTCCTGGTGCCAATAATAGCTTTATTTTTAGGTACCGGCGTGATTGCTGACGAGGTTGAAGATAATACTTTGCAATATCTTCTTATTCGTCCGGTACCCAGGTTTCTGATCGTATTTGCCAAATACCTGGCAAATATTTTTATTGGCAGCCTGGTAATAATTTCTTCTTTGCTGGTAACTTTTGCTATTGCAGCATTAGGCTCATCGGAATCATTAGAGCTCGGTTTGTCATTTTTAATTTATGCAAGTGGCACTTTCATCCTTGGGCTGTCTGTTTACAGTGCTTTATTTACACTTTTGGGCGGGACGTTACGTCATCCCATGGTGATAGGATTGTTATTTGTTTTTGGCTGGGAAAAACTGATCACTTACGTGCCTGGTAATGCGCAATATCTCACTATTATGAATTACCTGCAAACGCTATATCCTGTTTCCAATTCTGGCAGCCTTTCATTTTTATTTTGTGAAATATCGACAATGACGGCTCTTTTAGTTGTTTCCGTTTTGCTTTTTATTTTTCTGGGGATTGCTTGCTATTTACCAGGTTTTAAGGAATATCGATAGGGAAATTAAATTTAGAATCCGCATAAAAAGTGTACTCCACCTTCAAGGTGGGGTACACTTGAATGATGGCAACAACATGTGATAATATCCGCAAGAAAACCCGCCCTGACGTGTTTAATAAAATATTGGTTAAATAAGAGCAAACACTAAATTAAAATTAAGGAGAAAAAAAGATGTCTTTTTCGAAACAAAAATCTGTACTGGTAATTAGTTCGATATTTATTTTTCTGTGCTTATTTACTTTTTCAGAATTATTGGATTCCCAGGTTCAGGCGAATCCTAAAGACAAAAAATTAATCTACAAATCAAACGAAGGTGATGTGTTGGTTTACGAGAGTGTTCGGGAAAACACCCGTACGATGGAACGTGGTGGTGAAACATCGGATTTTACTACAAAAAGAAAATATAATTTTCAGTTAAAGACCGAAAAAGTTGACAGTCTCATTTGCTTTGAACTTACTGTAAATAAATTGGAATCATCAAGTGAAGGCGGACGCAGATTCAGGGGATCCAGACTTGATCCGGAAAAGATCAAAGGCAAAAGAGTCAGATTGAAAATTAAACCAACCGGTGAACTCAGCGAGATCACTGCAATCGACAGTATCTCTTTTGGTGAAAGACGCGGCGGAGATAACAACAGGGGTAGGCGCCCCGGAAGCAGGGGAAATCCTGTGAACCAATTAAGAGTAGCTTTCTTTCAGACACCGGACAAACCGATTAAGCTTGGTGATTCCTGGACTGAAGATTACCAAGAACCTGCTCAATTAGATGCCAGTTTTCGCGGCAGATTTTCACAAGAAAGAAAAGTTGGCGGAAAATCAAAATATACTTTCGTTGGTGAGGAAAAGAAAAATGGACTTGATTGCTTCCATATCAAAGTAGAATCAGAATATTCAAGAGAATCACATGGATCGATGAGAGGTAATGACGTAAATTCCGAAGGTGAAGGAGAATCTAAAGCAGATGTCTGGTTCGCTTACGAAGAGGGAATTTTGGTAGAATATACACAAAGTGATTTTTACGAGGGCACAACTGCATTTTCAGGAGAGATGAACCGGACAATGGCAAATTCCAATGAATCCAAAGCAACGTTGAAATTGGTGAAATGGGAACCTGCTCACAAATAGATAGATTGTCACAATTGAACTAATAAAAAATCTGTATCCGATCGCATTGAAATAATGAGTCTGCTCTAAAAACCAGGAATTTTATGAGTTATGAAGATTTCACAAATAATAACTTCAATAAAATCAATAGGTGCTAATTGGTGAAATTCCTGGTTTTTACCTTTTTAGAGTGAACTCAATAATAGAAATCAATTAATATTTTTTTTAAATTTTTGTGGTCTTTGTGTACTTTGTGGTTATTTTTTTTTGCTCTCCTCGCTGGGCTCTATTCTTCCTTACATTCATCATAAAATCCCATCAGTCTAAATTTAGTGGTTATTTTTTTTACTTCTTCAAGCGCTTTTACAACATTTTCATCATTCTTTGATCCCTCAAAATCGAGAAAGAAAACAAAACTCCCCAATTGGTTGGGAATTGACTCTATCCTCGTCAGGTTGAGTCCTTTGCTGGCAAATACCTCCAGTACTCTAAAAAGTGTACCTGCCTTGTGTTCAGTGGAAAATATTATTGAACATTTACTGCCGGCAGCTTTATTCTCCTGCTTTGCAAACACTAAAAATCTTGTTTTATTCTGGTTAAAATCTTCGATGTTTTCTTTAATAATTTCGAGATTGTAAAGTTCAGCACATAGATTGCTTGCAACTACAGCGGCTGCTTTTGGTGCTTTTTCAGCTAACATTTTTGCAGCACCTGCGGTGTCATAATATGGGACAGGCTCAAGTTTATTTCTCAAAAGAAAGTGGTGACACTGTTCCAAAGCCTGGTAATGAGAATAAACGACTCGCAGTTCCCGATGGTCAGCACCTGGCAAGCCAAGAAGACAATGGTGAATGGAAAGCTCAATAGCGCCGATAACATAAAGATCTGCGTTGAGAATAAGTTGGTTTACCTGGCTAACAATACCTCCCAGCGTATTTTCGACAGGCACAATTCCAAAATCAAAAAGCCCGGATGTTACACTACTAAACACTTCCGTAAATTCATTGCAGGGTATTGGGATAAGATTTTTATTCCAGATTCTTGAAGCCACTTCACTATAAGCCCCGTGATCTCCCTGAAAACCGATTAATTGATAACCTTTGCTCGGTAGTTTTTTACTTTCTGAAATTATATCTTTAAACAGCTTTTCACAGAATTGAGGAGTGATGAGTGCGCCGGATTGTATTCTAATTTTTTCAATTACATCCGCGGTCAACTGAGAGTCTTCTAAATGCTTGCCGATTTTGTTTGATTTGAGATCCAACTCCATTCTTGTGTTAAGCAATTTCAAGATTTGAAAGTCTATTTTATCCAGTTTTTTTTTAATATCATCTAAACTCATTTTTTCTCCTAATAATTCAACGTCCCCATAAATGTATGGAGCTTTTTAATCTTTTTCATCAACAGGGTAAACTCTTTTGGCGTCAGCGCTTGATCTTTATCTGAAAGCGCTTCTGCCGGATTGTGATGCACTTCAACAGTCAAGCCATCAGCGCCGGATGCCAATGCAGCCAGGCACATGGGTTCGATCAAGCTGGGTTTTCCGGTGGCGTGTGAAGGATCAACGATCACCGGGAGATGAGTCAATTCTTTAATCGCTGGAACAGCGCTTAAATCCAGTGTGTTTCTGGTGTATGTTTCAAAAGTACGAATGCCCCGCTCGCACAGAATTACATTAGCATTACCTTCATTCATAATATATTCAGCGCTGCCGAGCCATTCGACAATTGTCGAATACATTCCACGTTTCAGCAGTACTGGTTTATTCACTTTCCCGACTTCTTTGAGCAGGGAAAAATTCTGCATATTTCGCGTCCCGATTTGTAAAACATCTGCAAATTCGCAGACCCAACTTACATCACGAGGATCAAGTACTTCGGTAACGATGGGAAGACCTGTTACTTGTTTTGCTTTCTCCAAAATTCTGAGTCCTTTAATGCCAAGTCCCTGGAAAGCATAAGGCGAAGTCCTTGGCTTAAAAGCGCCGCCGCGTAACATGTGAGCGCCGGCTTCTTTCACCTTTTGAGCAGTAATCATTGTCTGCTCTTCGCTTTCCACACTACAAGGTCCTGCAATTACGATCAAATCTTTCCCTACCTCAAGGTTGTCTATTTTAATAATCGTCCGCTTTTTATTTTTTGATCCAACAAGTTTTAAATTGTTCATTTAATGCAGTTCTTTCTGATTAAAATTATTACTAAAATAATATTTTATTCCCATTTGTTTGAAATAAAACGCTGTACTGTATTATTTCAAGTTTAAAAATTTAATTGATTTAAAGCATAAATGCAAGGAGTTTTTTAACAATAATTATCACCGTAGATAATAAAATATTTTTGTAATAAGGAATAAAATTAATGTTCTGTTTGTCTAATAATTGAAATGAAACAAAAAAAAGATGTCTTCGGAATTAAATGAACATCAGGAGTTAATCATGAGCCAGACTACACATCAAATTAAATCCAATCAAGTCATAAGTGATGACCTGGCATTTTCTGCATTTTTGAGAATAAAAGGTTATCAACTCATCAAATTAGATCAAAAAAAATCAAAGAGCAGTTTTACTTTTGAATTAGGAAAGGAAGACGCAGGTCAACTTAAAATGAATTTTGTAAACAGTGAATTTTTAAATTACTACAATGAATTAAGAAATCTAAAAAAACTAATTTAATGGAGGTTCAAAATGAAAAAATTAATCAATCTTTTAAGCGTCACCGTATTAGTGGTATTATTGATTATGAGTTTAAGCAACGATCTATTTGCCCAGCGACAGAGACCTAATCAAGGCGGAAATCATCAACGTCCGGGTTTTAATCAGCAATATGGCGGATTCTGGTCGCAACTTACTGACGAACAAAAACAAACCTTGCAACAGAAGATCTCGGAGCTTCGCAGTCAAACAGCTACAAGGGAAGAAATCCATGCAGCGGTTGTTGAAACATTGGAAAGCTGGGGAATTAAGCTGCCTGAATGCCGGGGTGAGAAACCGGGTTTCAATCGCTTCGGTCAACGACACAATCCAATTTTCAACCAATTAACAGAAGAGCAGCAAAAACAACTGCATGAAAAAATATCTGAACTTAGATCACAAAATATTTCTCGAGAAGATTTTCAGATTGCAATAAAGGAATTACTGAAAAGCTGGGGTGTCGAAGTACCGGAAAATTTTGGAGCAGGATTCAGACGTGGTCGATTCGTGGGACATGAATTCTTTGCAAAATTAACAGAAGAACAAAGGAAAGCGATCCAGGACAAAGTTCACGAACTCCGTGGTCAAGAAGTCCCCAGGGATGAAATTGCCGCGGCTATCGTTGCGATGCTGGAAGAATGGGGGATCGAAGTACCGGAAGATTTTACTGAAAACTTTGGCAAACACGGTCCCAGATTTGCTTTCCCCAGAATTTGGAAACAACTAACAGAAGAACAGAAACAAACAATTAAAAACCTGACCGACACAATGAGAGAAGATGGCGCAAATAGAATGGAAATTCGACAGGCAGTTCGGGAAATGCTGGAAGAGTTCGGTTTTGATCTGCCTGATAGAGGCGATCGTCAAAGACCAGACCAACGAGGAGGCGACAGACAAGGAATGCGGGACAATCGTGGCGACAGAAAATTCCAGACACGAAATTATCCCAATCCGTTCAATCCTGAAACCAGTATTCAATACACGCTGCAAAACCCAGAATATGTAACCTTGAAAATTTACAATATGCAAGGACAATTAATTCGCAAACTAATAAATGAACAGCAGGGGGTCGGTGAGTATTCGGTTACCTGGGATGGGAAAAATGATCTCGGAGAACAGGCTGTTTCCGGGCTGTATCTCTACCAGTTGAATGTTGGCAAAGAAACATTTTCAGATAAAATGATGTTGATGAAGTAGTTTGCTCGACTACTCTTATCCTAAAAGGTGGGCAATCATGTTAGTTATTTGCCCTCTTTTTTAATTGATGAAAAATAATGACTAACCTTCCCTTTAATAATGTATAAAATATCTGGTTGGACTGCATAATATTCCATAAAAAAACCCCCAAAATTTTCTGGGGGTTTTGTTTAATGATTTAATCCCTGTTCTATCAATCACTTGCCATAATAAACAATGGCTTGGATTCAAAGCTCTTATAATATGGGCGTAATCGATCTGTATTATAATATTTTTCTACATCAACAACCTTTTTATAGCTGGCAACAACTTCAATTGGGGCATTATCGTATCTGCCATTATTCAAGATAGTAAGTCTGCCGGACACACCATCAAGAATCAGGTCCATGGCTAAATTACCATAAGCCATTGGTACAATTGAATCCGTAGCATCCGGGTCTCCGCAGCGGACAAGATAGCCCAACCGCTGATTTATGACATTGACTCGTTTGCCGTTGTTATATTTAGGAGTTATGTCCTTCATTTTATCAGAAATGATATCGCCAATACCGCCTAATTTTTTATGACCGAACATGTCCTGTTCCTGATCCTTAAACACCATATCCATTGCTCCGAACTTAGCACCTTCAGATACTAATACAACTGAATATTTGCTCGGATTTGTGTGTCTATCTTCTACGAGCAGCTCAGCCAAACGATCTAAATTGAACTCATATTCAGGAATGACACAGCGGTTTGCGGCTCCAGCCATAGTTGGCAATAAAGCGGTAAAACCGGCATAACGTCCGAATACTTCTAAAATTAAAATTCTTTCGTGCGAACCAGCAGAAGTTCGGAGCCTGTGAGTCATCTCAATTGTTCGTGTAACGCAGGTGCTAAACCCGATACAATATTCGGTTCCTGGAACATCATTATCCATTGTTTTGGGAATGGCAATAACCTTTACGCCTTCATGGTGAAGTCGTACGGCATAACTGAGCGTATCATCGCCGCCAATAGGAATCAAATAGTCAATGCCCAAAAAGCCTAAATTTTTTAACACCGAAGGAGTCAGATCATTTTTTTCATCTTTATATTTATCCTGCAAATTGTCTGGGACAAGATTCTTCGGCACTGTGCTGGCTTTAGTGCGGGAAGTGTGCAAAAAAGTGCCACCTGTTCTGCCGACTCTATTTACTAATTCTTCGGTTAAATGTATATAATTTTGACTATTATCAGCGTCTTTTTCAGGAATTATATCAATCATACCTCCCCAACCGCGACGAATTCCAATAACTTCATATCCTTCTCGTATGGCTCTGATTGTAATTGCACGAATCGCCGGATTAAGCCCGGGTACATCTCCGCCACCGGTTAAAATTGCTATTCTGCCTTTTATCTTTTTGATGTTAGCCATGATGCTTTCTCCATATTAGAGTTAATGAACAAATTGTTTGCAATATAACGTTTCAACATTTCCGGTAATAAGAATTTAACTTTTAATATAACATTTTTCAAAATTAGAGTCAATATCTTTTTTAGACTTTTCGATAAAAATTGGTGTTTTCATTGACTACACTGGTAAAGCTGATGTGCCTCACGAAATAGCGATTGCAGGACAGGAAGATCCTGATTTGATTCTTGTGAGAAGCGACAATTTTCTACAAATAGACTTGGGGATTTCTAACAACTTATTTTTGGATGGCGGGGTTGACACTAAAATTAATCTTGGCGTTAAAAACGTAACCAATGCGTATCAGGAAGATTTAGATAAAGGTCCGGATCGAGACTCGGCTTATGTTTACGGACCGATTCGTCCACGGACAATTTATTTCGGGTTAGAACCGGCATTTTAATTAGCCTCGGAGTCATTATATAGATATTCGAAATAGAGTGGTTTTCGGAATATTATTTTAGCAAGATTAATATTTTATGAAAGCAGTAACCTGCGTAACTAATTATTTTTATGGATCCTATTTTTAATGAGAATTACAGTAAAGAACTTAACAATATAATTCGACAATCCGGAAACTATTCCTATTACAGTATTCAAATACATCACCTGCGGGCAGGGCGCTATTCATGACGATTTTTATCCTGGTTCGTCACATTTTACATGTATGCGACTTCGGTGCTGACATTTTTTGTTAACCTGGGAATACTTATGCACTCAGGGTTATTATCCGCACTAATCGCGGATTACCTGATGACACCGATTCTTCTAAATTTAACCCAAATAATGCAATTAAAATAAAAAAATAATTACTCAATCGTCTGTAATGCGTCTATTTATAATACATAGAACAAATCATATAAATAAGAAGAGGCGTACAAAAAAATGAAAA
>Ga0075123_10001482_pt1 | contig 11770 bp, 15 predicted proteins | sample AntAceMetag02UKX_FD_69808 | JGI IMG/M metagenome (GOLD analysis project Ga0075123, IMG submission 69808) | Saline lake microbial communities from Ace Lake, Antarctica - Antarctic Ace Lake Metagenome 02UKX | ecosystem: Environmental > Aquatic > Non-marine Saline and Alkaline > Saline | place... | reverse complement strand
TGCCCCTATCTCAATTAGCAGAAATAACCCATCAGAAAACCCTAGCATTGCAACCTCCTTGAGCTATAGAGCTCCTACTTCTTGAATAGATCATCCAGGCCTGATTTGAAATACTTGTATCCAGCCAGGAATAAAAAGCCGATCAATATCGCGCGGCCAAAAATCGCTTTCAGTTCTGCAGCCACAATCAGGGCGTCAGTATGCTCAAACATTTTTTCCTCCAATTAATAGATTGATTTGATAATTGATATTGGGCTTGGTGTTCAGCGGGATCAGGGCGCATTTCTCCCCAATCCCACTGATACATAGCATGGGCTACCCCCCTACCCTAAGAGAATTGCCCGCACCTGCAGATATCCACAGAAGCGGGCTTGTTTTGGATCCAGCGATCGATCAGGCCTTTCCAATGAGCTCTACCCCCCAACGATTGGCCAGTTTCACTACTTGCTGTTTTTCGCGCTTGCCCAGGTACTCAGGGCTGTAGGTGAAGATTTTTTGCCAGTGGACTCTATCCCCCTTCATGCTGGCGGTGATCATGATGTGCTCAATTATGTGTAAAGTATTTTCAGACATTGTAGATCTCCTTTTCAGTCCGAGCTCAAAACTCTTGACCGAAGGTAAACCCTGATGTACAATGCGAAGTACATCAGGTCCACCCGATAACCGCTAGAACGGTTGGGTGGGTAACTGAATTAGCCGCTGGCACAATTTGCCGGCGGCTGGGTTTTAAGGGGTTAGATACAGGCCTTCCAGATCACCCCGGGGAACTGGAAGGCAATATTCTTGCTGCTAAATCAAATAGGGCTTGACTTCCCAACAGAAAAACCCGCAGGTGTCTTTGAGGGACACAAGCGGGTCTATGGATTTCTTTCAAGTCTACTTTTTCTAATAGGCGCTGGTTAAATTAGGCGTTCGGCTTTCTTTTTTCTACATATTTGACATCATCCAATTTTTGAAGCCTGAATCCCAGGTCCAGAGGACAGCTCCATGTTCTCTTGCTGAGGTGAGCATGACACTATCGGCCATGGGTATTTTCAGGTCGGCGGAAATCTTTGCCGCATGAAGCGCGATCGGAGAGGATAGATCGATCACCCTTCCTGAATGCATGGAGGCGATTTTGTTCAAAGCTTCGGTTTCTCCCCTTTGCTGAAGGATTCGTTTGAATACTTCGTACAGGCCAATTGTTGGCACGATCAGAGACTCGGTATCTTCAATTGCCCCAGAAAAGAAATTTGCATTGGGACCGTCGGTAAAATACTCAAGTCAACACGAGGAATCAACGATGTTCATAACTGGCGATCCTCTTCGCGTTCAATCGAGGTGTCAATTCCTTTCAAAGATCCACGCTCTTCCTTGATGTTCCGTACAGGAATCCGTTCGATCTTGTCCATATAAGGAATGACCTGGACCGGTTGTCCGATCTTGATTTTGTCAATACCCGGATGCGCTGGGTTAATAAGGTAGTTAGATTCCAGAGGAACAACCGCACTTGGAACTTTGAGCAGCAGCGATGTTTGATCGTGGATCCAGCTATCTCCAACACGTTGAGAAGACACCGGCGTAGGATGAGCTGCCCAACCTCTTGGCAGGTCCCCTTTCTTTAATTCTAAGACTAAACTTTCATCAAAGCGGAAAGGGATTACTGAATAAGAGGAGAGAACTGAAATGCTTTCAAGGTGAACAAGGATTTCCAAAATAGACAGAGAAACGGAAGAAGACGCATAAACGATTCTGGTGCCCTGGCTGTTCCAGCGACCCCCAGCAATTTCTGCTTCTTCTCCTGTAAATGCACTGTCTTGATATTTATTTTTAGTGATTCTCCAGGCGGTTATCATCAGGAGAAAACTCCGTGTTCCAGCCTGATGATCAGGTTTTCAACCTCCCTTGCCCCCTCCTCTGTCCTGCTGGCCTCGAGCGGCGATTCGCCTTTCAGGGCCCGGTTATCGCTAGACAACCACTTCTGCGTGGCTGTTTCATCTCCTTCAAACAAGTCGACGGCAAGCGAAAAGATTCTCGCAAGTCTTAGCAGCCGGCCAGATTCGTCTGCTTTGAGCTTACCTTCTTTTTGCCTTCGGTTCAGTGTTCGGTCGCTTATCTGGACAAGTTCAGCAAGTTCCTTATTTGTAACCTCCATGGATCTTGTCAAAATAACGAACGATTTGAATGGAAAACCGGCCTGGACCTTTTCAGAAAGTTCCAGCCTATCAGATGCTTTTATTCCAATCATCTTTGCATAGCCAAACGGATCCCGAATAACAGGAATGGTTGCTGTAGTCATAAGACCTCCAGTCTATATGTCGCCTTATGGCTATATTATATCTGCCATGTGGCATTTTGTCAACAAGTGTGATATGGGGCTTTGGGAATTGATTCAGTTCTAATCAATTAACTAGAAAAACCCACGGGGGCCGGGGGTTATAAGTTCTCGTATGTTGCTTTCTTGCTGAAAGGTTGTCGGTCATTCAAATATATAGTAATTAAATTCTAAAGGATGTTTGGCTGCTTGTCAAGCCCTTCCCTGCCAAGGGAAAATATTGATCGTCAATAACCCGAGAAAATAATAACTAGAAATTGGTCAGGGCACTCTCCTCTTGTCTGGACACACCCTTCATTATAGTGACTGCCCAAAATAATAGCTTACTTATAGTAAATATCACTCTGTTTATCATCGTATTGTTTTACTTATTTGGCTTTTGATATCGATCACCCCCCTACCCCTCATGTCCTTTTCATCATCTACTTAGTTCTTCCAACTCCTCCACTATTCTGATGACTTCTCTCTGTTTAATAACCAACTACCAATGATACTCTTAATAGTTCCAATTTCTCTCAAACTCACTATTCCGCTTGTTTTACAAAGTGTTCGTTGAACGAACACTTACCCCAAAAACACATCATTGTCTATGTCCCATCTCTCTTTGGCCTTGTGATAAGAATTGGATACTAGCTACTGCCATCATCCCGCCCAACTACCACCTGTAAGCACCTGTTTCTCCCAAGTCAACAGACCCCACCTTCGATTGGTCTCATAAGCTCAAATGGATCTCTTGCTCTCATTCTTTTCTATCTTCTCCAGTTAGGAAAATTGCCGCAGAACAGCACGAAAGAAGCTCGCTCCGCTCCGCTGCCCTGCCCCCCTTTCCACATATATTTATTGACCTCTTTTGAAACACAATAAAAACACCAGAGAAAGCATTCGATTGAATAACGAAAAGCCTCGGTATTCACCGAAGCTTTTCGCCGACTGGGCATACCCGGTCCACGCCTATAGTATTATGATTGCAATTATTTGACAACAAGGAATTCGCACTAAGCCTAATATATACCATTGCTCAAGTATCTGCATAACAGACGGGTGGCCAATTGATTCCTTCACTTTTTTGTTTATTTGCTGAATCCAAACCCTATCCAGTTCATAAGATCTCTGCAACCCTTCGCTCTAAACTTTTTTCTTGTTGTATCTCAAGTTTATTATGTTTACATTTCAATTTTTCTAAGATATAACTCTTAGAGTGAATATTGAATTTATTACTTTCTTTTCCTCCAACATCGGGGGCTGTTAGTGTCCAACAGAACGAAGGTCGTCACGCTCTCATCAAGAAAGGGAGGCGTTGGAAAAACCACCTGCACCGGAATACTGGCCAGGTATTTTTCAGAGGTGGAAGGAAAGAATGTCGTTGTGATCGATCTGGACCCGTTGGGAGGCATTTCCTCATTGCTTGGTGTGAAAGCAGGCGAAGACGACCTGAGTATCTCCGAGGTCATCCAGATAGCTGGAGATCAGACTAACTTCCAAGATGCCTTCAGGCAGGCAATTTTTGATACTGGCCTGAGCAATAGTAAGGACTGGTTGAATAATGGGGGAAAGCTTTTTCTTCTACCATCAAAATTTAACCTGGATACAGTTCTGGCCAATAATCATTTTTCTCTGTTGGGAATGGTCATTCGTGAGACCCCTTTGCCCGATAATGTGTTGATCTTGATTGATACCGGAACCAGCAGTGAAAGCATCCGGTCTGGCATTTACGCTGCCGATGTAGTCTTTGTGCCCCTGATCATGAGCCGGTTGGATATTCCGCCATTGTTCGAAATGCTTAAGTTCATCAATTTGACACAAAGGCAGAGAGAAAATAACAACCCGGCAATAGGCGGCTTTATCATCAATTGTCTTGATGATACCCAACGGGAAGAGGAGTATGTAAAACAGTACGTGCTTACACTTGAAGAATATCTTACAGAATCAAAATTGTCCTGTGTTTCCGATGACCTGTTCTTTTTCCTGAAGACATTACCGGAGGTCAGGTGGAGCACCTATTTTAGCGGGTCCTTGCGGAAGGAGTTTAAGCTCTTTTCTAAGAAGTTGGCTGATAACGTCCATCAAGCCTAAAACAAGATGACCGGGGCAAATGCTCTCCAGAAGAGCATAATGGTTATGCAGGGGCTAGGAAATATTTTATAGACCATCAGGAGCTTTATTATGTCCGCTTCAAAATCAAGTTCTATAAGCAGGGATGATAAACCCAAACAAGACCGCATAGCAGATAAAACACAAAGAACCGTCAACGATTCTGCGTCTTCAGTTATTGCCAAAGGTAATCGCGCGCTTACCTTTGTCCTGTTTTCAGAAATCTTGGAGGACAGCCCAGCCCAGAGCCGGGCCAATGTATTTGATCCAAATAGGTCCCCAAAAGACAGGGAGTTGCTGGAGTCCATCAAGACAAATGGGATCATTCAGCCGATCGTTATAAGGCCCTTAGAGAATAGCGGGCTCGATTTCGGAGTAAAAAAAGGGGAAAGAAAATTTGCTATTGTTGCTGGCCACAGACGCGTTGCTGCAGGAAAAGCAGCTGGTCAGAATGGTGTTCAAGGGATAATCGCCAGATCAGACGATGACCACGAACTGATTACATTGGCGGAGAATATGGGCAGGAGAGAACTCTCTTCCTATGAACGAGCCCAGGCGTTAAAATCCCTTCAGGAAAGGCGGGGACTTAGTGTTCGCAAAGTAGCCGACCTCGTCGGTGTTTCGCCAGCTTATACAAGCGAGTTATTCAGCGCCCTTTCTGCTCCTGGCTTTCTTCTGGATAGCTGGAAGGATGGGTCTGTTTCCACAAAAGCCGTTGTGGATCTCAAAGACCACTGGAGTAGTTTTGAAAAGGTCGGCGATGATGTTCTTCTATCTCAACTGAGAAGTTTGACCCAAGCCGGCGCAAGAAGCCTGAGGGATCAACTTGATGCCGGCACTGATCTGGCAGACGCCCTTACCTCTATGGGCTCTCTATCAGCAGGGGGAGAGCAAGAGAGCGGGGCTGGGAGCCAGCGAGGGCCATACAAAAAATCGCCCAGGCATAAAGTCATCGAAAACAACAAGGCTTATAAAGAGTCCTTCATCGCTGCTGTCCAGGATGTTTTTTCCAAGCTCAACCAGGAGAAGGCCAAGGCCTTATTTGACAACGCCATCGCCCATTCCATAGATGATGCAGACACACTATGGGCTGCGGCACTGTACGTTGCCAAAGGCGGAAATCAGAAAGAGGCCGCTAAACTTGCTGCGGCAGCGATGAAAATCCCGCGCGCCCGGAGCTTGATCAATTATGAGATCCGGGTGATGAAAAAAGCCGCTGCGAATCTGGACAAAATTAAATCAAAAGACAAGAGCGTGGCACCATTTGTAAAAAAGATTTTTCCTGGTATCTAATGCAGACGCCAGGGGTTTTTAGGGAATTGAACATTCGGTCTTTTGCGGGGGTATTATAAATTCCCAACTTCTTGATCAAAACATAATCCAATCATCAAAATAATTCCTAAAAACTCCTTAAATAGTTTTCAGAATATGGGCGATGTCCAACTCCTATCAGGCGTGGTAAACCATATTTGCTGTTCTTGTTAGGGACACCATGGTGGAGAGGGTGGAGAGAAATAGCCCTTCGTCCTCAGTGTGTGTAGAGCAGCTACTTAAGGCAGCGGAAGAGCAAATCAAAGAAACACTGCGAGCCAGGGCAAATTACAGCACTCCTTTCAGGGGTGCTTCTGCTGCAGGAATGGCATCACAAACATATATCCGGGGTAGTTTGGGGCGCGTTTTGAGCGAAGGCTCCATTAGCTCTCCTTCGTCTACGCCTGACATTGGTAAAAAGGCGAGCCGGAGCGACAACAAAACAGTCGCATCCCTATTTAGTAATATACCTTCTCTGTAAAATGACAAGTCGGAAAATAAATTAAGCACACTTGAGAGAGACGCTGAGGATGTGTTTAGTGGGGAAGATTTCTCGTGAGTGATGAACACTCTTTCCTCTTTTTTATACAACCATACTTGGGTTAGTCAATCTGTCCTGGAACAAGTATTTGGGTCCAAATTTCTTCGCTTTGCCAAAGCCAAAGAAACCTGGAAAATAGAAATGCCTGAAGTGGGGGAATGTCGGGGCGTTAAGCTCTAGAATCTTTCTTCGTTACCCGGTATCCGGCAAAGAGAAGGGACTAAGCCATTCATGCTGTCAAATTATGTACCGGGTACCTTGTGGGCGGGAGTTCCCCCGGGGATTTGACCTGTTAGTCCATTTTCCTGGCGTCAACCTGTTCGCGTGCATAGGGTTCTTCTAATGCTCCTCCCACCCAAGAGGACTCGCAAACACGAGGGCTCTCCTGGCGGAGAGACCAGGAATGATAATATACACGTACAGTATATGTTTTTAGAGGACGGCCGCGATGAAAAAAGCTAGCTTATTCAAAAATGGCGGTAGTCAAGCCGTGCGCCTATCGAAGGAATTCCAGTTTCAGGGAGATATTGTTTACATCAAGCAGCTTGGGAACGCGGTGGTTCTGATGCCCGAGGTTTTTATGGCAAACAGGGATCAACCCGAACTAGAAGATAGAGAAAGTCTATTCCAACAAGATGGTAATACTATTTACAATAGGGAAGAATGGGCATAGATACCGTAACATTATGTCCCACGATACCATAAAAAATATTTCCGTACGAAGAAACGCGAGGGAAGTTCTTTGAATAGCTTTGTAAATATGCAAACGGATTGCATATTTACAAAGACCGTGCTATGATGATATTCAGACAACAACCCCCCATCCAGGAAATGAGTCGTCCATGATCAAAAGAACCCTCACTGAAAAAATCATCTCTCTGGCCCAAGATTTTCAAGTCATCACGCTGACTGGGCCCCGCCAATCAGGTAAGACCACTCTCGTCAAAGCTGCCTTTCCCTCCCTGCCTTATATGTCCCTCGAAGAGCCTGATATTCGCCAAATTGCCCTCACCGATCCGCGTGGATTCCTCGCCAACTATCCAGAGGGGGTCGTCCTGGATGAAGTTCAACATGTCCCCGAGCTCTTCTCCTACATTCAAAGCCTTGTAGATAAAGATCCGGGTATCCAATTTGTCCTGACAGGCTCTTCCAATTTCCTTCTCATGGAAAAAATAAGCCAGACCCTGGCAGGGCGCACAGCAATCCTCCACCTGCTGCCTTTTTCCATGGCCGAATTGCCACCCTCTGCACCTGCGCTTGAGCGCTACGAGAGCCTGATTTTTAAGGGGCTGTATCCACGTATCTATGACCGCGGCCTTGCGCCTACTGATTTCTATCCCTCCTACATCCAGACATATGTCGAAAAAGATGTCCGTTTGATGAAAAATATTGGGGACATAAATGCCTTCATCCGCTTTATCCAACTTTGCGCCGGGCGCACCGGTCAACTGCTCAACTATGCAAGTTTAGCCAGCGATGCAGGCATCAGTCCCAACACTGCCAAAGCCTGGCTCTCCGTTCTCGAAAGCTCCTATATTATCTACCTCCTGCAACCCTTCCATAGGAATTTCAACAAACGCCTCATCAAATCACCAAAACTCTATTTCTACGACACGGGTGTCGCATGCTCGCTGCTCGGTATCCATCATGAAGGCCAGGTCGGTTCGCACTATCTAAAGGGTGCGCTCTTTGAGAATTTGGTTATTAATGAATTTATAAAAAACCATTTCCATCACGGCAAGCGTCCCCAAGCCTATTTTTGGAGAGACAGCCAGGGCAAGGAAATTGATTGTCTCTTGATTGATGGCGAAAAGGTTCTACCCATTGAAATAAAATCTGGCAAGACTATAAACAACAGTTATTTCTCTAATCTCGTGTACTGGCATGGCCTTGCCAAAATGCCCAAAGATCACGGCTGTGTCGTTTATGGAGGAGAAGAAACTCTACGAACCAGCATTGGGTCATTCGTCAGTTGGAAAGATCTGGACCGAATACAAGACATCTAAAAATTTGATCAGGCTCAGCATAACGACAGCCTTCATCCGGATTAATGAGGGAGGATCTACTGGGACCGACAGGAGATCTTGATGAAAACAGCAAAATTATTAAAAAACGGCAGTAGTTCTCATTTTCCTTTCGGTTCTATTCGTGCCTGTACTTTGAATAAGTACCATGCAAATTGTATGTAATTCCTATTCTTTTGGGCAAGGTTTTACATACATGACTGACAAAACAGAGCATGATCGGCGATACAATACCGGCCCGTTTATAGGCATCGGTTTCTTTTAGAGGATTTAAGATTAATGACAAAATGACCAATTGCCGCGAGAATTTTAGCTGTAAATACACTTTTCAACATCTGTTGAAAAGGCATAAACCAATGAAATCCCTTGACAGTTTGTGTAGTTAATGGGGACAATACCCCCCATATGAACACAAAACGTAAACTAACTAACGACTTTTTGTTCCGTTTTGATATAGTTTCATAGCCAAAAGGAATCATGGGGCCACCGAACTTTCGTGAAACTGCCCGGATAAGGAAGCATGATTATCAATTATCATCAAAGAAGTCGTCCCCTGTCAATGACAATTAGAAATCCCCTTGTCTAATCAAAAAAATAGTGTCTATAGGACACACATCCATCCATGGCTTGAGCCCTCAAATCGAACGGCTATGATCCAGCGACGGGGTCTGCATATCAGGATATCTCCTGAAGACGTAGGGCGGCTCCATCGGCTCTATGGCTGGACATCTCCTTTCCAAATTCGACAATAATACTGTGATGGACCACGCGGTCAATCGCAGCCGCGGTGGTCATGGAATACTTGAAGATTTGATCCCACTGGGAAAAAACAAGATTAGATGTGATAAACACACTGCGGCGTTCATAGCGTTCGGCCAGTAGGGTAAAAAGGACCTCCATCTCTTCCTGGGACTGCTGCACATAACCGATATCATCCAGGATCAAGACCTCAAAACGGTCCAGGCGGCGGAGCTCATGCTCTAATTCCAGATCACGCCGAGTTCGCAGAAGGCGATCGACCAGGCGATACGTGGGCGTGAAAAGAACACTGCGTCCACACTGAACAAGTTCATGGCCAATGGCCGCTGCGAAATGCGTCTTTCCTCGCCCGGGCAACCCAAACACCAGCAAGTTTTCAGCACGGTCGACAAATTCTCCGCTGATCAGCTGCGGCAGGAGCCGTCGGACCTGCAGCGGGAGCCGGTCTTGGTCGAACGTCGCCAGCGTCTTTTCCACTGGAAGATGGGCTGCTTTCTTCAATCGTTCAATGCGGCGCTGGCGGCGCCCTTCAATTTCCTGTTCCAGGAGTTCTCCCAGAAAGGTCTCCAGCGGCCAGTTCTCCTTCTGGGCTGCAGCCATGGTTTCTCCCACAACCTGAAAGGCCGTGGGCATGCGCAGGGTCCGGAAATGCTGCTGGAGGATTTCAAGCTGGTTCACAGCACACCTCCCCGCTCAGGAGCTGATCATACTCTTTCAGATTGACGGCAACCTCCTCCAGATCAGGGACAATTGGGCACAGAGGTTGAACCCGCTCGGCCATGGTCTGGTCATCCCATTTCATAGAGGCCGCGGTTTTTTCAGATCACATGACAGCTCTCCCAACCACTCATATTTCCGGACAGTTTTCCGGCTGCTAAGATTCGCTTTCGCTTCTGCTTGTTCCTGTGTTTTTCCTTGGTTTCTTTCTCTCATAATGCTCCTCACCTGGCGGTCGGTAGCTGTCATCGACATGCCCCACTTTTTGGAGTAGTCTCCCCACTACCTCCCATTTCTGGATAGGGATTTCTAATTGTCGTTAAGCGACCTTCTTTTTGCGATTGACAAGTTATCTGCCTTAATTTCTTTCTCTGCTACCGCGGAAAATCATTTTCAGAAACCAGGGGCTAAAGAAATAGAAAAAGAACCGCCGGCAGTACCTAAACGAAAAAGGGTTACTAGATAACGCAGCACCTCATTTAGCTGGGAAACAACCATTCAGAACAGGCCTCAAGGTATTGTCTTCTTATTGGGGAGTAACCCAGGAAACAATGAGAGGATATCAAGCATGGCCGCAGAAGCATGCTCGAATAATGAGCATAACTTCTTCTGAAAAATCCCTTACGTATACAAAGGATCACACCCGACCGGTACAACAGTTTGTGTATGGGTTACTTGATAATGCCTGGCGCCTGCAGGAAGAACATGGCGGAGTGGATGAATGTTTAAACACTATCGTTGGCAAGCCCATCTACTTTCAGGATCTGGCATCCGGCAAGATTGACTGGTCAATTCCCGACGCTCTGATTGAATTGGGTTTCAGGAGAAAGACCTGGCGGAACGGACGCGTTCATTACCCCAAGATTATTTCTTCTGAGGCAAGGGTTCTTCTTGAGGTGGACCGAGTAATCAATCCTGTCCACCGGCATTTAAGAGAATGAAAAAATATGGCAGGGACTGGCGTAGCCCATCAGGAAATCCAGTGCAGGTTTGGATCATTGATGGAGCCCCCGGAAAGAAAAAGAACCCCTAAAGATGTTGAAATATACCGGCATCAACGGTTGGACTGTTTTATTTATAGATTGGTGCTGGATAAAGAGGATCCCTGGTGGGATCGATTTTCACACAAAGAGGGGATATTAAAATACAACAAACTTATGGGCATGGCGCCGCTGCGAAAGATCTGGAGAAGAACGGGTATTATAAACTGCACCACGTTTTGGATCGCGCCCCGTTGAACAAAAGATCTCCCAGACGAAACCGATGGCCAAGGGTTCTCAGGGGGTATTAAGATGAAAGTGTAACTGTAGTTACACATTTGAACTCATTCTCCTGCTTTACTTTTCATTGCTATTATTAAGCCGTCAAAGCTAAAAAGAATACCATTCTGCAGTGGTTTGAAAATATGCTGTAAAAATGGATGGGAGGTATATATAATCAGGCGTTGCGGGGAGTATTCGATAAACGCAACCCCCATTATCCCTTCCCTGGAAGAACGCGGATTATCAGAAGAAGAAATAATGTCCTGGATTGAGGAGAATGATCCTGATAGCGCCATTAATGTGGTGCAGTATTACATAGCAAAGAAAAAAAGGCTTATAAACCCAATAACCATGCCTTTTGACTGGCTAAATCTCGCGGATCATGAATAACAAGAAGATACCGCCTACAAATCTGCCTCTTGAGCTAAACAAAAAAAGTCCCCGTCGCAAGTGGATCGGGGACTTTGTATAAATGTGTAACTGTAGTTACACATTTAGCTGGTGCTCATTCCCCTGCCCTTAAACGAAGTTTCTTTGCCAGGGATTCCAGGGCATCAGCTCCCGCCAGAATCTCTTTCTTATCCAGACCGGCTGCAAAATCTGTGGCCACTTGCTCCATATCCTTGCTTGAGCTGATACCCTTGGTTGCTTTCCAAAAAGCACGAAGCCTGCTTGCCGCCTTGGCAGCAGGGGAGTCTTTAGTCCTTGTTTTCTTGCCTTTGCTGGTGCGGATCTTCTTCACTTCAGCCGC
>Ga0075123_10001479_pt1 | contig 11773 bp, 10 predicted proteins | sample AntAceMetag02UKX_FD_69808 | JGI IMG/M metagenome (GOLD analysis project Ga0075123, IMG submission 69808) | Saline lake microbial communities from Ace Lake, Antarctica - Antarctic Ace Lake Metagenome 02UKX | ecosystem: Environmental > Aquatic > Non-marine Saline and Alkaline > Saline | place... | reverse complement strand
AATGTAGGTAAAAAGAAAGATGAATAAGTTTCATAAACCAGTTCTTTTAAAAGAAATTTTAGATTATTTGAACATCAAAGGAGAAGGAAAGTATATTGATGCCACCTTAGGTGGTGGCGGACATACCAAAGCAATCCTTTCTTTAGGAGGAAATGTTTTGGGTCTTGATCGTGATCCTGAAGCCATTAAAAGTGCCAGGGAGTATTTATCTACTGCCTGCCCTATTCCAGACGGTCGAATGACCAAACTGGAGTTGAATACTTCTTGGTGCTTGGCTAAGGGAAACTTTAAGGACTTAAAAAAGATTGCCCAAGAGCATAATTTTGAAAAAGTAGATGGGATTTTGTTTGATTTAGGAGTTTCTAGCCATCAGCTAGATACTCCAGAAAGAGGTTTCTCTTTTAAATCAGAAGCACCTTTAGATATGCGAATGGATCCGGATTTAAATGTAACAGCCGCTGATCTAATTAATGGCTTAGGCAAAAAAGAATTAGAAAAGCTTTTCTTGAAATATGGAGAAGAGAAAAATTATAAAGCCATTACAAAAGCGATTTTAATGGCACGTAAGGGAAGACCTATTAAAGAAGCTGATGAATTAGCAAAAATTATAGAAAGAGTAAAATTCCAAGGCAAAAGTAAGATTCATCCGGCCACGAAGGTTTTTCAGGCTTTGAGAATAGCAGTGAATGATGAACTCAATAATCTAAAAGAATCTTTACCGCAGGCCCGAGACCTTTTAAATAAAGGGGGAAGATTAGCTATCATTAGTTTTCATTCTTTAGAAGATAAGATTGTCAAGGATTTTTTAAAAGGAGAAAAAGAGCTTTTAATTTTAACTAAAAAACCAATTGTGCCTCAAGAAGAGGAGATTAAAGAAAACAAAAGAAGTCGGAGTGCTAAATTAAGAGTGGCAGAAAAAATATAAAAAAAATGACAAATAAAACATATAAAAAACCAAAACTAATAGTTTTAATCACTTGCATAGTGGTTGGCCTTTCCTTGGTTCAATTGACTATTTCTCATAAGTTAGCAACTTTAGGTGGAAGAATGTCTCAATTGGAAGAAAAACAAGAATATCTGGTAAAGGAAAACAAAAAAATGAATGAAGAGATTAATCAAATGGGCTCTTTGTCTTTAGTTTCTTTAAAGGCTCAAGAAATGGGATTGGTAAAGGCTAAAAAGGTTCTTCATTTAACTCCTCAAATTCCTGTGGCTTTAGATACTTTAAAAGTTAATCAATAAAGGTAATGTTTGCTAATTGGCGAATTAATTTCCTCTTAGTCTTCTTTGTTTTGCTGGGTCTTTTAATAACCAGTCGGCTTTTTTACTGGCAGATTGTTTCTTCAGAAAGTTTATCGGCAATTGCCGCCAGTCAGCACTGGGTCTCTTTTGAAGTCCCAGCCAAGAGAGGTGAGATCTTAGCCTCTGATGGTTCTCCTTTAGTTTCTAATAAAGAAGCTTTTTTACTTTTTGCCTCTCTACCTCAAATTAACCAAGACATTAAAAATATTTCAGAAAAACTTTCTTCAATCTTAGAACCTCAAGATCCAGCCACAATATCAGGATTAATAGAAGAAAGGTTATCGAGAGAGGATTTAGTGTGGGTCCCTTTAAAGCATAAGCTTAATCGTAGCCAAAAAGAAGAGATAGAGGTGTTGAAGATTGCTGGTCTTGGTTTCGAAGAAGAACAAAGAAGGACTTATCCTGAAGGTTCTTCCAGTGCTCATTTACTTGGTTTTGTTGGTTCAGATATTAATGGTAAGGATAAAGGTTATTTTGGCTTAGAAGGCTACTACGATCTTGAGCTTAGAGGAAGATCTGGTCTTTTGAGGAGGGAAAAAGATGCTTCTGGTAAACCTATTTTAGTTGGTGATGTTTATAAGGAGGAAGAAAAAGATGGGCGTACTTTGATAACAACTATTGATAGGAGCGTCCAATTTATTCTAAATGATAATCTAAAAAAGGGTCTTAAGAGATATGGGGCCTTGAGCGGTTCAGTTGTTATTATGGAGCCACAAACAGGGGCTATTTTAGGAATGGCCTCCTTGCCTGCTTATAATCCTGAGATGTTTTTTGATTTTAATAAGGAATTATTCCCAAACCCTATTATTGCTTCTTCTTATGAGCCTGGTTCGACATTTAAAGTTTTGATAATGGCGGCGGCTATTAATGAAGGAGTCGTTGAGCCTGATACAAAATGTACCAAATGTAGTGGTCCAAGAGTAATTTCTGATTATACTATTAAGACTTGGAATGATGAGTATTTTCCTGACTCTACTATGCTTGAGGTAATTCAACATTCTGATAATGTCGGGATGATTTTCACTGCGGAAAAACTAGGGATTGATAATTTGCTCTCTTATTTAAAAAAATATGGTTTTGGTCAGAAAACAGGTATTGATTTGGAGGATGAGACAACTCCTGATATAAGGCAAGAGGAAGATTGGGGAATTGTTGACTTAGCGACTGCCTCTTTTGGGCAAGGAATAGCGATGACTCCTTTACAAATGATAAGAGCGGTAAATACGATTGCTAATGAAGGGAAATTGGTTAAGCCTTATCTAGTTTCTAAAGTTATAGATAAAGATGAGGAAGTTGAAATCAGACCTGATATAGGCAGGCAAATTATTAAGACAAAGACGGCTTTTGTTTTAACAGAGATGATGGTTAACGCTGTTGATAAAGGTGAAGCTCAATGGATAAAACCTGAAGGCTATAGAATTGCTGGAAAGACAGGGACGGCCCAAATTCCTGTAGCCGGTCATTATGATGAAGAAAAGACAATCGCTTCTTTTATTGGTTTTGCTCCAGCCGATGATCCTAAATTTATTATGCTAGTCACTCTAAGAGAACCTACTTCTTCCCCTTGGGGAGCAGAGACAGCCGCCCCTCTATGGTTTGATATCGCCAAAGAATTATTCACTTATTATGGAATTCAGCCTCAATAGAGGCTATAATATACCATAGAGTTTTATATTATAATTTGTGATTTAATCTAAAAAATGATAAGTAAATTATGGACTAAATTTCGCCAAAGTTTTATTGGTGAGAAAATAAGATCAGTTTTTCCTGATTCAATGGTCAATATTCTCGAACATCTTAGCCTGGCGATCCTAGCGACCATTTTTTATGGATATCCAGCCAGAAAATTAACTGTTATTGGAGTTACTGGAACTGATGGGAAGACAACCACTGCCGAATTAATTTATGAAATTCTTACAAAGTCTGGTAAAAAAACAGCCTTAATTTCGACTGTTTCTGCCAAGGTTGGTCAAGCAGAAATAGAGACAGGCTTTCATGTTACTTCTCCTCATCCATGGAAGTTGCAAAAGCTTTTAAGAGAGATCGTTAATAAAAAAATTAATTATGTTGTTATTGAATCTACTTCTCATGGTTTAGTGCAGAATCGTCTTTTTGGTTGTAATTTTAAAATAGGGGTGGTTACTAATATTACTCATGACCATTTAGATTATCATAAAATTTATGAAAATTACCTTAAAGCTAAAGCAAAACTTTTCAAAGGAGTAGAAGTTGCAGTTTTAAATAATGATGATAGATCATATAAATTATTAAGTGATCGGTTGTCTAATTATTCAATTGATAAATTTGTTACCTATGGGATTAAAAATAAGGCTGACTTTACTCCTGAGAATTTTAAGTTTAAAACACAGTTGTTAGGTGATTTTAATCAATACAATTGCTTAGCAGCGATTGCCGTTACTTCATCGCTTGGGGTTTCTAAAGGAGAGATACGTGAAGCAATAGCTTCATTTTCGGGGGTTAAGGGACGAATGGAAGAAGTTAAAAAAGGACAGAATTTTAAAGTAATTATTGATTTTGCTCATGCTCCTAATTCTTTAAAAAATGCTTTGGAAGTTTTGAATAAAGAAAAGAAAGAAGATAACAAATTAATTGCTGTTTTTGGGGCGGCCGGTTTAAGAGACAGAAAGAAACGTCCTTTAATGGGTAAGATTTCAGGTAAGTACGCTGATATCACCGTCATTACAGCTGAAGATCCACGAACAGAAGATTTAAACGAAATTATTGAGAAGATTGCTCAGGGATGCTTAAAGAGTGGGGCTATTGAACAGGGTAAAGATAAATTTAAGATAGATAATAGAAAGAATTGTTTTTTTAGGGTTCCTGATAGAAAAGAAGCGATTGAATTTGCTATTAGAGAACTGGCCAAGAAAGATGACATTGTCGTTATATGCGGAAAGGGGCATGAAAAAACAATGTGTTTTGGTAAAAAAGAATATCCATGGAGTGATTTTAAAGCAGTAGAGGAATCTCTTAAAAAAAATTAAATTTATGTCAGAAAAGAAAAACATTCATTTCATGGGCATTGGAGGTAGCGCCTTATCTGGAGTGGCTATCTTAGCCCAAAGCCAGGGTTTTAAAGTTTCTGGTTGTGATTCAGCTAAGAAAACTGCCTATTTTGATCCCCTTTTAAAAAGGGGGATTAAACCCCTTTTTGGACATAATAAGAGCCATCTTGAAGGAATCGATATCTTGGCTGTTTCTGTGGCCGTTTTAGTTTCTAATCCAAATCATCCCGAAATAAAAGAAGCCAAAAAAAGAGGTATTCTTATGACCTGGCAGGAATTCTTAGGAAAATATTTGCAAAAAGATAAATTCGTTATTGGTATTGCCGGCACTCATGGCAAGTCAACAACAACAGCTTTAATTGGACTAACTTTAGAAATGGCAAACCTTGATCCAACAGTCGAAATAGGGGCTATTATGCCTCGTTGGCAAGCTCCAGTCAGGATAGGTAAGTCAAAATATTTTGTTTGTGAAGCCGATGAATTTAATTGTAATTTTTTAAACTATTTTCCTTCGGTGATTATTATTAATAATATTGAGATGGACCATCCTGAATTTTTTAAAGATTTTGGTCATTTTAAAGATTCATTCAAAAAGTTTATTAAACAAATAAGACCGCCTAAAGTTCTTATTGTTAATGAAGAAAGCAAGGGAATTAAAGAAATATTAAAGGAAATGGAAAGTTGGTTAAAAGAAAACAAAGTAAAAGTCATTGGCTATTTTATAGAAGATAAATTTGATTTCCCTTTTGATTTGGAATATCAAGCCAATATTTTAAAAATGTCGCCTTCTTCAACTGTATTTAAAGTTGGTAAGGATGAATTTAATTTAAAGTTGCTGGGGAAAGATAATGTTTATAACGCGCTTGGAGCTTTAGCTTTAGTTTTTGAATTAAATATGAACGTTTCCTCCTTAAAAAAATCTCTTTCTATTTTTAATGGTTTAGAGAGGCGTTTTGAATTATTAGGAGAAGAAAAAGGAATAAAAGTTTTTGATGATTATGCGGTTCACCCAAGAGCAGTTTTTTCTACTTTAAAGGCAGCTGAGCAAAAATATCCCGAGAGTCGAATATGGGCAGTTTTTGAACCTCATCAATTCTCTAGGTTAAGCTTATTTTTGAAAGAATTTGCTTCTGTTCTTTCTTTGGCTGATAAGGTAATCGTGATCCCCGTTTTTAAAGGGCGTGAGAAAGATAATGGTTTAATAAGGGCAGAAGATTTAGTAAAAAAGATTGGTAAAAAAGCAAGATATATAGATAGTTTTGAGAAGATAGTTGAAGAAATAAAGGCTAAGGGGAAGAGTGGTGATTTAGTTATCTTCTTTGGGGCTGGTAAGTCCTATTTATTATCGAAGCAGATCTTGAAAGGGATAAGATGAAAGAAGAAGATTTTAAAAAACTTTTCCCTAATGTTCAGGAAGATATTTCCTTATCTTCTTTTTCTACTTTTGGTATTGGTGGTAAGGCGAAATGGTTTTATGAGGTAAAAGAAGAAAAAGAGTTGGTGCAATTGATTAAATTTTGCGGAGAAAATGATATTTCTTATTTCATTTTAGGAGGAGGCAGTAATATTTTATTTTCTGATGATGATTTTAAGGGATTAATAGTAAAAATAAACACGTCTGGTTATGAGGTTAAGGGAGAAAGAATTATTGTTAAGTCCGGAGTCCCCCTATCTAAGCTAGTTGATTTGGCTTATGAGAATTCTTTATCTGGATTAGAATCTGCTTTAGGTATCCCAGGGACTATTGGTGGTGCAGTTGTTGTAAATGCTTCAACTAGAAATTGGAAAATTTCAGAAGTTGTTGAAAGAATTGAAGTCTTAACTGAAGAAGGAAAAATCAAAGAATTAAATATTATTGATGATCTTTTTAAAGATAAAAAGACAATAATTTTAGAAATTATTTTAAAGTTAAAAAAGGAAAAGAAAGAAAAGATAAAAGAGGAGATGGAAAAAGCTTTATTTCTACGAAAGGATCAACCTGTTGGCAAGAGTGCAGGATGTATTTTTAAAAATCCACCCCTTTTATCTACTGGAAAATTAATTGAGGAGTGTGGTCTAAAAGGAAAAAGAATAGGTGACGTTCAAATTTCAAATAAACATGCTAATTTCATTGTTAATTTAGGTAATGCCAAGGCTAGTGATGTGTTAGAATTAATTACTTATATAAAAGAAAAAGTTAAGGTTAAATTTAATATAGATCTCGAATTAGAAATAATTTTGGTAAAAAATAATGACTAAATATATAATTAAGGGTGGTAAGCCTCTCAAGGGTGCAGTGAGGATTGGCGGGGCTAAAAATTCTGGTTTTAAATTAATGATTGCTTCTCTTTTGGCCGATGGCCAATCTCGTCTACTTAATATTTCTAAAATTGGAGATGTTGAAACTACCAAACAGATTATTAAAGAAATTGGAGGTAAAATCAAAAGTCCCGGTAAGGGGACAATTTTTATTAATCCTGATTCATTAAAAAATTATCATATTTCAGAAAAACTAGCTTATAAATCAAGAGGTTCTATTATGTTTGCCGGCCCTTTAGTTTCTCGTTTTGGTCAAGCGGTTATCCCTTTACCTGGTGGTTGTGATATTGGCCAAAGACCAATAGAGAGGCATCTAGAGGGGCTAAGGGCTTTAGGGATTAAAGTAGAGACTAAAGACTGTTTTATTAACTTAAGTGCAACACATATTAAAGGAGGGAAATATCGTTTTCCAAAGAATTCTCACACAGGGACAGAGACTCTTATTATGGCCGCAGTTAAGGCAGAGGGGGAAACTCTTTTGGAGAATGCTGCCTTAGAAATTGAAGTCGATGATTTGATTGATTTTTTAAATAAAATGGGAGCAAATGTAAAAAGGCTCCCGAATAGGAAAATATTGATAAAAGGAGTTAAAAAACTGAAGGGAGTTATTCACAAAGCTATTCCCGATCGTAACGAAGCCATTTCTTATGCGTGTGCGGCCCTAGCAACACAAGGTGATATTATTATTGAAAATGCCAATAAAGAGCATCTTGAAATTTTTCTTAAAAAGGTTGAAGAGATAGGAGGAAAATACGAGACTGGTCCATACGGAATAAGATTTTGGTATGATGGCCCTTTAAAGGCAACTAATGTGACCACCGCTTCTCACCCTGGTTTTATGACTGATTGGCAAGCATTATGGGTAACCCTTATGACTCAAGCTAATGGTGAAAGTGAAATAATAGAAACAATTTATGAATATCGTTTCGGTTATGTTAAGGATTTGGTTAAAATGGGAGCAAAAATTGAATTTTTTAATCCAAATATTAAAGATCCAGCCTCTTTCTATAATTTTAATTTAGATGATGATAATCCAAAAAATTCTCATGGAGTAAGGGTTTTTGGGCAAACTCTTCTTAAGGGTTTTGATTTGAAGGTTTCTGATCTCAGAGCAGGAGCAACTTTGGTTTTAGCCGCCTTAATTGCTAAAGGACAAAGTACTCTTTCTGATCCTGGTCATATTCAAAGAGGATATGAAGATCTAGATATTCGTTTAAGAAAATTAGGAGCAGATATTAAAAAAATAGATGATTAAATTTCTAAAAAAGATTTATCATATTTCCAGACGTTTATTGGCTAAACTTTGGTTAATGTTTAATAAACAACTAACCGTTATTGGTGTTGTGGGCAGTTATGGAAAGACAAATACAACTAGAGCGATTGCTTCTGTTTTATCTCAGAAATATAAAACCCTTCAAACAGATTTGAATTTAGATACTATTTATAATTTACCGATTACCATTTTAAGATCAAGATTAAGGCATCAAAAGATAGTTTTAGAGTATGGAGTTGATCATAAGGGTGAAATGCCTTTTCATTTGTCATTGGTAAAACCAAAGATTGGTATTCTTACAGGTATTACTCCAACTCATGCGCAGAAAGATTTATTAGGATCATTAGAGGGGATAACAGAGGAAAAAGGAAAACTTTTGGAAAGTTTACCTAAAGATGGTTTACTTATTGTCAATTGGGATGATGAAAGTGCAAGAAAAATGGCTAAGAAAACCCAAGCAAAAATTTGGCGTTATAGTTTAGAAGATCCTAATGTAGAATTCTATGCCAAAGATATTACAATTAATTTTTCAGGGACAACTTTTACACTTCTTAGTAAGGATAATGGGGATATTAAAATTAAAACAGGCCTTATTGGTCAGCATTTTGTTCAATGTTGTTTAGCCGCCGTGGCCGTTGGTCTTTATCAAGGTTTGAATTTAAAACAGATAAAAGAGGGATTAAGTAAGTTAAAACCACTCTCAGGAAGATTAAGCATTGAGAAAGGTCCTTTTGATTCGGTTTTACTAAATGATTCTTTAAGGGCAAATCCGGCTTCTACTTTAGCTGGACTTAAAGTTTTATCAACGCTAAAGACAAAGGGGAAAAGGATCGCTGTTTTAGGTGAGATGGGAGAGCTAGGTGTTTTTGCTAAAGAAGAACATCGAAGAATAGGAAAAGCTGTTTCTAGGTTGAAGATTGATTATCTAATCTCTGTTGGTTCTTTGCAGAAACTAACGGCTCAATCAGCTCTTAAATCTGGTATGAAAAAGAACGCTGTTTTCTATGTTGAAGACGTTGTTAAGGCGGCCAGTATTCTTAAAAAGATTCTTAAGAAAGATGATCTTTTTTATCTTAAAGGTTCTCTTTTAAAACATTTAGAAAGAATACTTATTCTTTTAGAAAATAAAAAAGTAGATTGTAGGGTATCTTCTTGTCATTTTTATCATCGTTGTTGGGATTGTCTTTATTTACATAAAAAAACTAGCAGTTTATAATAAAAACACTCATGGCTTTGTATCTAGGTTTATTAATCTTTTCTTTTTTAATCACCGGTATTTTAGTCGTCCCTTTTATTAATCTTCTTTATAAATTTAAATTTTTACGCAGACAACAGGTAACTCGAGATTTCCAAGGGATTAGAACTAAAATTTTTGATCGTTTTCATAAGCATAAAGCGGGGACGCCAGTGGGGGGCGGTCTTTTAATTATTGCCATAGTTACTCTTTTGTATGTTCTAATCCTACCAGCGGTATCTTTCGGAGGTGTTTTTATAACTCACGCTCATCCTATCAGAGATGAACTTAATGTTTTGTTTTTTACCTTCATTTCATTTGGATTTCTGGGGCTTTATGACGATATTTTGAAATTTTTTGGTTTTAAGAAAACAGGATTTTTTGGTTTGCGCTTATGGCATAAATTTGCTATACAGTGGATTTTAGCTTTTACCATAGCCATTCTTTTATTTCGTAATTTAGGGATAGATTTTTTATATATTCCTTTTTGGGGAACGATAACTCTGGGTTTTTGGTATATCCCCTTTGCGGCTTTTGTTGTTGTTGCTTTTGCTAATGCTTTTAATATTACCGATGGCTTAGATGGATTATCTTGTGGCCTCTTAACTATATGTCTTTTTGCTTTTTGGATTTTATCAAGTCAGGCTTTGGATACTCCTCTTTCCATATTTATTGCCCTCTTTATTGGGGCTCTATTAGCTTTCTTATATTTTAATATTTATCCAGCTCGTATTTGGCTAGGAGATGTGGGAGCCTTGTCTTTTGGAGCGACTTTAGGAGTAATTGGTCTTTTAATTGGAAAAACAATGGCTTTGGTAGTAATTGGTGGGTTATTTATTTTAGAGATTGGTTCTAGTCTTCTACAAATTGGATCTAAAAAAATACTTAAGAGAAAGCTTTTCGAAGTAGCTCCTTTTCATCTTTGGTTGCAAAATAAGGGATGGGAAGAACCGAAAATAGTCTTTAGAGCTTGGTTAGCCGGTATAGTCTTAGCTATCTTCGGTTTATGGTTAGCACTTATTTAATTTTCAAAAATGATAAATCTTTCTGATAAAAAAATAGCTATCTTAGGTTTTGGTATTGAAGGCCAAAGTCTGGTAGGTTTTATTTTGGGTAAAAATAATAAAATAGTTGTTTTTGATCAAAGAGATAAAGGGGATTTAAAGGGTATTCAGAATTTAGAAAATGAAGGAGTTACTTTTTCTTTAGGGAAAGATTATTTAGAAAAAGGATTAAAAGACTTTGATCTAGTTTTTCGTTCCCCCGGTTTTAAATTAAGTTTGTCAGAAATAAAAGAAGCTAAAGAGGCGGGAGTTATTATTTCTTCGGCCACTAAACTCTTTTTTGATTCTTGTCGGGGTAAAATCATTGGGATTACTGGAAGTAAGGGGAAAGGGACAACAAGTACTTTGATTTATAATATTCTGAAGGAACAAAGGGTTGAGGTATTTCTAGGTGGTAATATTGGAACACCGATGCTTTCATTATTGCCTAAATTAAAAGAAACCTCTTGGGTTATTTTAGAACTTTCTAGTTTTCAACTACAGGATTTGGAAAAGAGCCCTCATATAGCCGTGGTTTTATTTATTACTCCTGAACATCTTGATCACCATAAGAACTTTGATGAATATGTCAGGGCTAAAGAGAATATTGTTACTTATCAAAGTGAGAATGATTATGCTGTTATTAACGCTGATAACGAATATTCGCTTTCTTTTTCTAAAAAAACAAAAGCAAAGAAATTTTTCTTTAGTAAAGATAAAGGAGTTGAAGGAAGTTATGTTAAAGAGAAAGAAATTTTCTTTAAAGATAAACTGATTGGAAAAACTGATGATTTAAAGTTGATTGGCCGTCATAATTTAGAGAATGTTTGTGCAGCTATTACAGCTTCCTTTTTAGCCAAAGCAGAATTACCTGCCATTAAAAAGGCGGTTTTTTCTTTTAGTGGTTTGGAACATAGATTAGAGAAGGTGGGATCTTATAAAGGGATTGATTTTTATAATGATTCTTTTTCAACCATACCTGACGCTAGTATTGCGGCTATTCATTCTTTTGAAAAACCGATTATCTTAATTGCTGGTGGCTCTGAAAAGAATGCAGACTTTACTGATTTAGGAAAAGAAATAGCAAAATCTAAAGTAAAAAGTTTAATTTTAATTGGCCAAACAGCAAAAATAATTAAAGAGTCTGTTTTGAAAGCCGGTTTTAAAGGGAAAATAATAGAAAATCTCGAAAATATGGAAGAGATTATTAATCAAGCCCTCAAAGAAGCTGAATTAAATGACGTAGTTTTGCTTTCTCCAGGTTGTGCTTCTTTTGGTATGTTTAAAGACTACAAAGATAGAGGCAATCAGTTTAAAAAATATGCCAAAGCACTTTAGACAGAAGGTTGTTTTAAAAAATACCCTAAATAAGCCCGATTGGTTGATTATTGGTTTGACTTTAGGTTTAACTATTTTTGGCATAGTTATGGTAGGGAATGCTTCTGTTCTAAAAGCCTATCAGGATTTTGGTGATAAGTTTCATTATTTAAGATTACAGATCTATTGGTCTTTGTTAGGAATAGGAGCTTTTTTCTTTACCTCTTTTCTAAATTATAATTTTTGGAAAAAAATAGCTGTCCCGGCCATAATCTTTTCC
>Ga0075123_10001473_pt1 | contig 11800 bp, 5 predicted proteins | sample AntAceMetag02UKX_FD_69808 | JGI IMG/M metagenome (GOLD analysis project Ga0075123, IMG submission 69808) | Saline lake microbial communities from Ace Lake, Antarctica - Antarctic Ace Lake Metagenome 02UKX | ecosystem: Environmental > Aquatic > Non-marine Saline and Alkaline > Saline | place... | reverse complement strand
AGGATTTGCTGAGAAACGATTTTGACAACAGCTGGAAAGCCAATTCCTTCCGCAATCTCTACTGCTGCTTGCGCATCAACAGCCAATCCACCTTCAATCAGATCCAGGCCATACGCAGCCAGAACAGGACGCGTTTCAGCTTCGCCTAAAGCCTGATTTTGTACAGTTGATAATATTGATGCCACTTCTTCTTTTGCGACCGAAGGTATATCCCGCTGCGAGAATGCCTCCTGCCCCTTTGCCAGCCAATCACGGTACCGTTTCATCGCACCCAGCACATTCCCTGGCACCTCCGGGAAAATGCTCAGAGGGATATGATTCTGATGAAGGACAGCTCTAGCCTCAGCCAGGCTTTGTTCGCCGACCATACAAACCAATACAGTTTTCTTTGTCTTTTCAACATTCTCAACAATTGCCCGGGCGACATCCCCCGGATTAACCAGCGCTTGAGGCACAAGGATCGGCAGGAAAACGTCCACATGCTCATCTTCCAGTAAGGTGGAGAGGCAGTGAGAGAATTCCGCAGGCTCCGCGCCGCCCAACATGTCCACAGGATTATTTACTTGTGCACTCGGGTTCAACTTTGCAGCGAGCAGCTTTTGTTTCTCCTCAGAGATCGTCGCCAGTTCAAATCCATTTACAGCCAGCGAATCTGAAGCGATGGCTGCCGGGCCGCCTGCATTGGTGAAGATCGCCACACGGTTGCCTTTTGGAAGATTTTGGCAACTCAAAGCCCAGGCAACATCAAAGAGTGATGAGAGGTTCTGAACCTCTATCACGCCAGCCTGCTGGAATGCCGCCTGATACGCTGCGTATGCGCCTGCTAATGACCCCGTATGCGATGAGACAGCCTTGGCTCCCGCATCTGTGCGACCAGCCTTCAGCAGAACGATTGGTTTCTTTCGTGAGACCTGGCTGGCAATCCGGAGGAACTTTTCACCGTCCCGGATGCCTTCCACATAAGCCGCGATCACGTTCACCTTAGGGTGGTCGCCGAAGAAGGCGATCATATCCGTTTCATCCACGTCTAATTCGTTACCCAGGCTGGCGAAGTGTGAAAAGCCAACGTGCTTATCTGCGATATAATCCACCACCCCACCGCAGACCGCGCCGGATTGCGAGACAAAGCCAATCGAACCAACTGCGGGCACACCCTCAATGAAGGTTGTGTTTAACCCGGTATTCAGATCCAGTGTACCGACGCAATTCGGACCAATCAGACGCATAGCATAGGACTGAGCGATCTGTCGGCACTCCTCCTCCAGGGCGATCCCGTTCCCGCCTACTTCCCTGAAACCACCTGATATAATAATCACGGCCTTAATGCCTCTCTCGCCACAAGCATGCAGGGCATCAGGTGTCATCGGCGCGGGAAGTACGATCACTGCCAGGTCAACCGGGTCAGGGACGTCAGCAACCTTTTGATAAGCTTTCAAATCCAGAATCGAATCCGCTTTGGGATTCACGGGATAAATGCCACCTGCATACCCATACAGAGTCATATTCTTCAAAATACCATGACTCAACTTGCGGGGGTTGGTTGAAGCACCGATAATAGCTACACCCATTGGAGAGAAAAATGGCGTCAGATCGCTTGTCATCAAACTAAATCCTTTCGGAAATTCTCCCTTCCTGAACACCTCGATATTATACCTGAGATGATGGCGCTGATCCCGGCACATATAGAATATAATAAGACCATGCCTTTGACGCCTTATCAGCAAACCCTTTTGGAATACCCCATCAAGTCAAAAATATTCCTACAAGGCACAGCAGGTACGGGGAAAACAACAGCTGGCATCCACTGGCTAGACAAATTATTAGCAGCTGGCATCCCAGCACGTGAAATCCTGGTATTCGTGCCCCAACGGAGTTTGGGAATCCCTTATCAGGACAACCTGCAAGCGAGCGTACACCCAATAAACAGCGTGATAGATGTCCTAACTCTGGGTGGTCTGGCAAGGCGCATGGTTGATCTGTTCTGGCCAACGGTCAGCAGGCAGGTTGATGTTAAAAGCCCCGACCTTCCCCCGCATTTCCTGACCCTTGAAACAGCTCAATACTACATGGCGCATATCGTCCGCCCGTTGATCGAAAAGGAAGGGTATTTTGAAAGCCTGACGATCAACCGCAACCGGATTTATTCGCAAATCCTGGACAACCTCAACAAAGCTGCTATTGTAGGTTTTCCAATAAATGAGATCGGTCCCCGACTGAAAGGTGCCTGGGTCGGCAATATTGACCAGCTTCATGTCTATGATGATGTCCAGCAGTGCGTAAATAAATTCCGTAAGTTCTGTTTACAAAACAACTTGTTGGACTTCTCCCTGCAGGTCGAAACCTTCGTCCAACTCCTCTGGCACTCCCCTCTCTGCCGGAATCACCTGACCCGAACCTATCACCACCTGATCGTTGATAATATTGAAGAAGATACGCCAGTATCCCATGACATCCTCAGAGAATGGCTCCCTGAGTTTAAGTCAGCCCTGATCCTCTTTGACGAAAATGCCGGATACCGTTTCTTCCTGGGCGCTGATGTTACAAGTGCATTCTCACTGCGCAAGTCTTGCGAAATCAATCTCAAGTTTGAAGAGGATCTGGTCAGTGAACCAGGCATCACCCAACTCAAACAAGGCGTCAGGAATGCTATCGCTCGCCTTCAGGGTTCACCGCAAAGTACTCATTCCCCAGCTTTTGAAACCATCCGTTCTGTCTTCAAGACGCCTGAGGAACGCCCTAAGTACTTCCCAGCGATGATCCAGTGGGTGACCGAACAGGTAGCCAACTTGATCAATGAAGGCATCTCACCTGGAGAAATCGTCATCCTTGCGCCTTTCATGCCGGATGCGCTTCGTTTTTCGCTCACACACCAATTAGATAAATTAGGCATTCCAAACCAATCCCACCGCCCCTCACGGGCACTGCGGGATGAACCCGCCACACAAACACTCCTAACCCTGGCAAGAACAGCGTTCCCTAGATGGGACCTGCCCCAAAAATCTGTCAACCTGGCTTATGCCCTGATGCACGCCATTGAGAACCTTGATCTGGTCAGGTCACAGCTCCTGACCAAACAAATCTACAACGAGAACTCCGAAGGCTTCGCATTAAAATCCTTTGAACAGGTTCCAGCAGAGATCCGTGGACGGGTCACCTATCAGGTGGGCGAACGCTATGATAGGCTGAGGAACTGGCTTGAAGCTGCATCTCAGGAGAACCTGTACCATTTAGATTTCTTTATAAACCGCCTTTTCGGGGAAGTACTCAGCCAGCCGGGGTTCAGTTTTCACAACGACCTTGAAAGCGGTAACACAGTTGCCAACCTGGTGGAATCAATCCAAAAATTCCGCTGGGCTGTTGGCAGCCCGCTTTCGCAGGATGACCAGGCAATTGGCAAGGAATATGTCCAAATGGTCGCGGACGGTGTCATCGCGGCGCAATACGTTCACACATGGCGGCGCGAGGAACATGACTCAGTCCTATTGATGCCGGCGTACACCTTCCTGACCAGCAACCGACCTGTGGATGTCCAGTTCTGGTTGGATATTGGCAGCCAAAGCTGGTACCAGCGGTTGGATCAGCCATTGACCCAACCCTATGTCCTCAATCGGAACTGGCGGAAAGGTGAATCTTGGGATGCGGAAGATGAACTTTCAGCCTCGCATGATACCCTGCTGCGCCTCTCCTTAGGGTTGCTGAATAGATGCAGGAAGAAGGTTTTTATCGGGATGAGTGAACTCGATATCAGAGGGTTTGAAAACCGCGGATTGATGATCAGGGTATTTCAGGATGTCCTGCAAAGCGCTCAGAGGGAGGAAAAATGACCGACCAGGTCATCAGGCTGCGCCCAAGCCAGGAGCAGATCCTCCGTTATACATCCGGCAGAATGGGGATCAGCGCCGTCCCCGGCAGCGGCAAGACATGGACATTATCCTATCTTGCAGCAAAATTGATACGATCCGGCACTGTTGGTCCTGACCAGGAAATCCTGGTCGTCACGCTGGTGAATGCCGCTGTAGACAACTTCTCCAACCGGATCTCGGCACAACTGCAAGCCAAGAATCTGCTTCCCGGCTACGGTTACCGGGTGCGCACCCTGCACGGGCTTGCCAATGATATCGTCAGAGAAAAACCCGACCTGGCTGGTTTGGGAACTGGTTATCAAATTATTGATGAAGTCGAATCATCCCGAATTAAACAACGGATTTCCAGGGACTGGCTTAACGCGCATATTGATTTCTTTGAACCCTATCTCGAATATGAATCCTACCAAAAAGAAAAGGTCTATGAAAACAACCGCAACCTGCCAGCGATGATTGAAGCAGTCGCCAACGCCTTCATCCGCCTGGCGAAAGACCGGCAGCTCACTTCGGTGAAACTCAAACAACTGTTGTCCGAAACACAGATCCCGCTCCCACTTGTGGAGATGGGGACGGATATCTACACGCAGTATCAGGAAGCGCTCAACTACCGGGGCTGCGTTGATTTCGATGACCTGATCCGTCTGGCACTCCGCAGCCTCAATTCCGATCCTTCCCTACTTAAACTGCTGCGGAAGCGCTGGCCTTATATCCTGGAAGACGAAGCCCAGGACTCAAGCCTGCTTCAACAGGATATCCTTTCCCTCCTGGCAGGTCCCGAAGGGAATTGGGTCCGGGTTGGCGATCCAAACCAGGCGATATACGAAACCTTCACGACTGCTAACCCGCAATATCTGCTTGACTTCCTGAAAAGGATTGATGTGGATGAACGCTCCCTTCCTGAGAGTGGAAGGTCAACACACAGCATCATTGACCTCGCCAACGCAATGATTGAGTGGACCCGCCGTGAGCACCCCAATCCGGATGCCAGGTCTGCCCTCAACCCACCGTTGATCCAACTGACGCCGGCAGGAGATCCCCAACCCAATCCTCCAGACTGCCCGGAATGCATCCAGTTAATCGAACGAAAATTATCTCCAGCACAGGAAATTCAATTTGTGGCTGACTCGGTCGAATCGTGGCTGGCAGATCATCCGGACAAGACCGTCGCGATCCTCTCCCCACGAAATGCCCGCGGGTTCAAGTTTGTGGATGAATTAAAAAAACGAAAAATCCCATACATCGACAGCCTGCTGCAGTCCACCAGCGCGACCCGGTTATCCACCGGCGCAATTGCGAACATTATGAATTACCTCAGCGATCCCAAATCCAGCACCAAGCTCTCTCTTGCGTACCAGGTTTGGCGGCGTGCAGAGAGGGAAGATGAAGAGAATTGGAAATTCTTTTCAACGATTGCCAAGTTGGTCCGGTCTTATGACCAGGTCGAAGATTACCTCTGGCCCTTTGGAGGCGATGATTGGTTGAACCGCACTGATAAAGAAAACGATAATCCGGGTGCCTATGATGAATTATTTAGCTACCGGGATATCATCCGGCGCTGGCAGCAAGCAATCTTCCTGCCCATTGACCAGCTGCTGCTCACCATCGCTCAGGACCTTTTTCTTGATCCTGTCGAACTGGCGCTGGCGCATAAGCTGTCCACCCTTTTGAGTCAATTCAGCAACGCCCATCCCGATTGGCGTCTTCCTGAATTCACAGAAGAACTGGCGAATATCGCCCGTAATGAGCGCAAATACCTTGGTTTTTCCCAGGAGGATGATGCCTTCAATCCTGACCTCTATCCGGGACAGGTCGTTGTGGCTACAATGCACAAAGCCAAGGGACTCGAATGGGACTGCGTGTTTTTGACATCCGTGAATAACTACAATTTTCCTTCCGGACATGAGTACGATCAGTTCCAGTCAGAAAAATGGTTCGTAAAAGGCAACCTCAACCTGGAAGCTGAAGCCATCGCCCAGCTTAAGGCATTGATCGAAGGTGACGCCTTCGATTGGTATCATCCTGGCGAAGCTTCTCTGGAAGCACGTCAAGAATTCATCCGTGAACGTCTCCGACTCTTCTTCGTCGGGATCACCCGGGCACGTACTTGGCTGACCGCCACCTGGAACACCGGCCGTGCTTCAGGCAGGAATGTCGCTTCTCTGCCGCTTCTGGAAATGTTGAACGTATTGGAAAGGAAATCATGAATCTTCCTCAGGATTTCGATTTCTCCCAGTCCAATCTGCAGGATTATTTGGATTGCCCTTACCGGTTCTATATGAGATATATCCGCCGCATCAAATGGCCGGCGCTGGTCATGGATGATGCCCTTGACTTTGAACAACGCAGCCAATCCGGCGCACGGTTTCACCGATTGGTCCAGCAGTACCTGCTTGAAATACCAGAAGACCGCTTATCAGACCTGGCAGAAGCAGACCCCAACCCTGCGGTCATCACCTGGTGGGAGGATTTCCATAAAACCATGCCAACATTATTGAATGGGGAACGCTTCATTGAAGCGACCCTCACCGCCCACCTTGCTGGGATGCATTTACTGGCAAAATATGACCTGGTCCTGGCGGACCAGAATGGCAACCTGATAATTTTCGACTGGAAGACCTCCAGGAAAAAGCCGCGAAAAGATTGGCTTTTGGAACGAGTTCAAACTCGGCTCTATTGTTGGATTCTCAATCAAGCCGGCGCAGCGCTCGTAGACAAGGGAGCCATAAAGCCTGAACAGATCACAATGATCTATTGGTTCACTGCCTCCCCGGATGCGCCTGTCGTGCTGCCTTACAACCAATCCGGATCCGAAAAAGACCATACCTATTTTTTGAACCTTGTTGAAGAAATCCAGGCAAGACCAGAACAGGATTTCGCCCGTACCCAAGACTCTAAGAAATGCCGTTACTGCATTTATCGCTCACACTGCGACCGGGGTGTTGAAGCCGGTGACTTCGATTCCTATGATGATTTCGATGAGGCATTGGATGAATCTGCCCTGGATATCGATTTCGAGAGTATTCCAGAGATTGAGTTCTAATGCTTGAAGAGAAACACTGGGTCATTCCCAAACCCTTCCTTATCCCAGAAGACTTTCAGGCTGCCATCGGTGGACATCCGCTTGTCGCCCAGACGCTTTACCGGCGAGGTTTTCAAACGATTGAAGCCGCCCAGGCATTCTTAAACCTGGATTCATATCAGCCAACACCACCGGAAGAGCTCCCAGATATAAAAACCGCCTGCACCTTGCTGGCAGACGCGATTCAAAATAAAAAGCAAATCCTCATTTGGGGAGATTTCGATGTGGATGGACAAACAGCAACCACAACGCTGGTTGAGGGATTAGGCGAATTGGGCGGCAACGTCACGTACCACATTCCCATCCGGGCTGAAGAATCACATGGGATAACCCGCCACATTCTTAAACAATACCTCGAACGTGGGTTTGACCTCCTCCTGACCTGCGATACCGGCATTTCTGAACACGAGCATATCGCCCTTGCCCGTGAAGCTGGTAAAACAGTAATCGTCACCGATCATCACACCCTCGGGAAGTCTCTCCCGCCAGCAAACGCGATAATTAATCCCCAACGGCTGCCGGATAAACACCCTCTTCGGACACTGCCAGGTGTCGGCGTAGCATACGAACTTATGGAAGCGTTGTTTGGGTTCCTTGGGCGTCCATTTAAGGGTGACCGGTTCAGTGAATTGGCTGCTCTGGGGATCGTCGCCGACGTTGCTTTGCTTCATGGTGATACACGCTATCTTCTCCAAAAAGGGTTGGCAAGCCTGAGAAAGACAGACCGTGTTGGATTGCAGACTCTCTATAACCAAGCGGGATTGAATCCTCTCCACCTAAATGAAGCGCATATTGGATTTCAGATCGCACCCCGGCTGAATGCTGTGGGGCGTCTGGGAGATGCAAACCCGATGGTTGAGTTCATGACCACACAGGACACCGGTAGAGCACGAGTCCTGGCAACCCAAATAGAAGCGATGAATGCCAAACGCCGGTTCACGACTCGCCAGGTAGAACAAGCCGCAGAATCGCAACTGCAATCCTCCCCAGAGGATCGCCATGCGCCGGCAATTGTCCTCCATCACCCTGGCTGGCCGGGTGGCGTGGTGGGGATTGTCGCCAGCCGCCTGGTCGAACGCTACCAGAAACCGGTCATCCTCCTGACTGGGGATGATCCCATTCATGGCTCCGCTCGATCCATCGAAGGCATCAATATCACAGAAGCCATTGCTGCTCAGGCAGAGATGCTGACCTCATTCGGAGGCCACCCGATGGCTGCCGGGCTTTCACTGCCAGCCTCAGCATATCCATCCTTCAAACGCAGCCTCTTGTTAGAAGTAGAAGCAAGGTCGCGGGAGGTCGAGATTGAAACCGAACTGGTGATCTCACAGACCCTGATGCTGGATGAGATTAATTTTGGTCTGATTGAAGAAATCCAACGCCTGGCTCCCTTTGGCCCGGGCAATCCACCTCTCAATTTCATGATCCAAGACCTAACCCTGGCCTCTACTGCTTCAGTCGGCAGCCAGGGAGAACACCGTCAGGTACTTGCTGCTGACGAAAAAGAAAACCAACAGCGCTTCATCTGGTGGAACAGCAGTGATGAACCGCTGCCGGAAGCCCAATTCAACCTGGTATGCAGTCTTTCAAGAAGCGATTACAAAGGCGACCTGCAGATCAGCGCAGAGTGGATCGATTATCAACTTTCAAGAAAAGGCAGTGAAGAAGCTGCCAGTAACCACTTTCAATGGATTGACCACCGCCTTACCTTATCCCCTTTATCGGTTTTAGACAGACTCCTGGAGATAAACCCTGAAGCTCAGGTCTGGGGAGAAGGGCATCTGCCTGGTGAAATCCACGCCAGGAACCGATCCGAGTTAAGCGCCTGTGAGACGTTGATCATCTGGACGGCGCCTCCCTCTCAACAAGTCTTTCAGGAGGCGATCCAGCGTGCTTCCCCAAAGCAGGTGGTCGTATTCGGCTTTTCCCCACAGGTGAGCAGTTCTCAGGAAGTTTTGACTCACATTGGTGGGTTGGCAAAATATGCTATCCAGCATAAGAACGGGCGAGCCTCATTGGATGTGCTGGCGAGTGTTTGTGCCGCAGACCAAGAAACTATACGTGTGGGTTTGCAATTATGGGAGGTAAAAGGAAAGCTAAATGTTGATTTTAATGGTGACGAAGTCAGGATAAGCAAATCAAAAATAACACCTGACATACAAGCCATAACAATTCTGAGCGGACTCTTAGAAGATTTACTAACGGAAACGCAAGCTTTCCGAAATTATTTCAAGAATTGCGACCTTCAATTAATGTTCAGGTAATTTGATGAAATATATCAAATGGATAACAAATCTTAAAGAGGATTTATGAGGGCTTGCCGATCCGGCTTTATTCAGCTATTATTAACACAGTTGCGAATCTCAACTAACCGATTATAATAATTTGAATCACAGCAGTAACTAGAAATTTGAGTTTTAACATGCAAATTCTCTCCCTGGTCTTCAGTCTGATCTGTCTTTTTGAAGTATTTATTCTCATGCTTCACTACCGTAACGGGAATACACATAAAGGTTTCACTTGGTGGTACAGCAGTATCTTCCTTATCAGTGTTTATTTCCTGACGGCATTCTTTCAGACTGTTTATGAATTTAGTGATATATATGGTTTAATCAGGAATGCCCTGGTTGTCACCAGTTCTGTGATGATTTATGTTGGCATGCTTCGTTTTTATCACAAGCGTAATCAATGGCGAAACCTCATCATTTTCTACTCAGCATACCTGATCATCTCCATTTTCCTCCACATCATCAACAACGACATCATCCCAAACAGCCTCTCTGCCTTATCCATGGCTGCGCTTTCAATCATTATCGGTCGATTGATTTCTTCTAACGATGTCTTGAATTTGGAGAGATTTACAAAGATCTGTTCCACGACTTTCTTCATCCAAGCCATCATTTTCTTAGCATTAGGGATTGCCCACCTCGCCTTACCTTTCATTCTGTCAACTTCACTCATATTAGTAGAACAATTTTCCTCTATTATTATCTTCATCCTGACAATACACTGGTCAATAAGTTTCATTGTCCTGACAAATCAGCGGGTGGAAAATAAATCCATCGAAGATAAGGGGAAATACAATTTGATGTTTGACACCATCCCCGATGCCCTCTTGATCACCCGGCTTAATGATGGATTTATCATTGAAGTGAACGAAGGCTTAACAAGACTCACTGGCTACACTCAAGGTGATGCGCAGGGGAAGACCGTTCTTGATATTCAACTCTGGTTTGATCCCTCTGAACGACAAAAATTTGTGGTCTTACTGACCGAAAACGGCTCTGTTGAGAACATGGAATTCCGGTTCCGCCGAAAGAACGGCAAAACTATCATCGGACTGCTCTCTGCGAAAACCTTCAAACTCAATGGGGTAATGCATATTCTCTCGGTCGTCCATGAAATTACCGCTCGCAAGAAAATGGAAGAAAAATTGCGGGTAAACCAGGAAAAATATCGTTTCCTGACAGATAATTCAGCGGATGTCATTTGGCACATCAATAATGGCTATCGTGTCGATTATATAAGCGCAGCGGACGAAGAACTTCGCGGCTACAAACCTAAAGAAGTCATCGGACATCCCATCTGGAATTTCTTCAAACCTGAAGGCACGAAGCTTGTCCGTGAAAAGATTAAACATCACCGCCAAAAAGAGCAGGTTGGCAATAATATGAATGTCACCCGCTTTGAAGTCCAGCAGCGATGCAAAGATGGGACCTGGGTCTGGACAGAAGTCTGCGCTGCCCCCCATTATGATAAAGATGGACAGTTGATTGGTTTTCATGGGATCAATCGGGACATCACCGATCGCAAGCGGATCTTTGATGAACTTTATCACCAGGCGACCATTGATGACCTGACGCATATCCCAAACAGACGTCACTTCATGTACCTTGCGGAAAAAGAGTTGAAAAGCGCCAAACGCTATCACCGGCCAATTTCAATCATCGTGATCGATTTTGACAACTTGAAAAAGATCAATGACACATTCGGGCATCTGGCAGGTGACCGTGCGCTTTCCGTCTTCTCAAAGATCGTTCAACAAATCATCCGTGAAGTGGATATCCTGGGTCGCTTTGGTGGAGACGAATTCTTGATACTGCTGCCAGAAACAGACAGTGAAAAAGCATACCATGTGATGGAAAGGATCAACCAGGTCCTGGCTTCTTCCCCGATTTTCTACCAGGATGAATCCTTCTCAATCTCAGTCAGTTCGGGTATCGCCAGCATTGAGAATTGGACAGACACCCTGGTGGACCTGCTGACCAGAGCTGATGAAGCTTTATATGAGGCTAAAGAGCTTGGCGGGAAAAGCATTTCAACAAACCACCAATCAAAGAGTTGATGGGATTTATTTCATCTTATCTCATCTTGGAGTTCAATTAAGCCGAGTCCCCCATAGTATTCACACCTGTCAGGAAAGCCTTTGCGCTTCGTAAACGCCCAGCTGCAGGAAGGCGTCAACAATTTCAGGCTCAAAATGATTCCCAGATTCTGAGTAAATCAAATCTATCGCTCGTTCGTTGCTCATTGCCTTCCGGTACGGACGGTCAGAGGTAACCGCGTCCCATACATCAACAACAGCGACAATTCTCGCCAACAATGGGATTTCCTTCCCCTTTAAACCAAAGGGGTATCCCATACCATTCCATTTTTCATGATGATATAGGGGAATGACCTTGGCAGGGTGATAGTCATCGCCTTTTTTGATCCACTCATGGGCATATAATGGATGCTGTTGAACAACACGGTATTCATATGCACTCAATTTACTGGGTTTATGGATAATTGTGTTGGGGATCCCTAATTTACCAATATCATGCAAGAGTGTTCCATATTGAATAAAGGCTAGCTCATC
>Ga0075123_10001471_pt1 | contig 11804 bp, 11 predicted proteins | sample AntAceMetag02UKX_FD_69808 | JGI IMG/M metagenome (GOLD analysis project Ga0075123, IMG submission 69808) | Saline lake microbial communities from Ace Lake, Antarctica - Antarctic Ace Lake Metagenome 02UKX | ecosystem: Environmental > Aquatic > Non-marine Saline and Alkaline > Saline | place... | reverse complement strand
TGTATCGGGATCAGAGCAGTGTTACTTTCTTTAATATCTAAATAATTTACTGTTACTTGTACTGAAATTATTGAGCCCTTATTATAATCGGGTAAATTAATCTCAATCACTGCGTTCCCCTTCTTGTTGCTTTTCTCCTCACCACTTACAAATGGAGCACCATTTATTTTTGCAGTGTACGAAAATTTTTTCTTGTAAAAAGGTTTGCCATTAGGCTTTAATAAATTAACAGTTACATTAGCTTTTTCAGATGAATTATAAACAGTATCAGGCACAGACAGTGTTACAAATACGGGAGGTATACTAATTTTCTTTACATATATTTCCTTTGAAAAAACATTATCCGGATTGCCGTTTTGCATTAAACCTGTAAAACCGATTAGTGTATATTTTCCTTCAGCTAAAAAGTTATCCAATACCAGCTTTCCTGCCGACCGGCTGTTTTCTATTGAAAAAGACTTATTCATCAATCCTCTTCCACGGGAATCAATTAATAATAATTGAAGGTTTTTACTGATAATTCCGGGACCTGATGAATAGAAATCTTTTATGTATGCCTTAAAGTACAAATCTTCGCCAGGGGAATAAATATCCCCATCTGTATGTAAGAAAACAACCTCTGCCGGATATTTCTGTTTGAATGTCTCAATTTTTTGAATCAGGAGTGTATCAAAACTTCCTTCACCATGGGCAAACCGGAGTATTCCAAACCATATCAGGAAAATAATTAGAAAATGTTGTCCGGGTAATAAACTTTTATAATTCATATCTCTCTTTACTTAAATTACTAAGATTCCAACAATATTATATAACTTTCTGCATTGAAAAAAAAATTGAGGTACTATGCATTTTGAAAATTGTTCAAATAATATACCAAATTTACAGATAAATAGTTTATCAGGAAATTAAAATAATATGAAATTAAAATAATATGAAATAAAAAGAGCAGTAATATGAAACTTAAAACTTTTCTCATCATTGCATTATTATTTATCCAAATTATTTCCAACGGGCAAGACAGGTCAGATTTTGACAAAGAAGTAGCCACACAGGCAGAATATGCACTGGCACTCTGCAAACATATTCACCAGAACCCTGAATTATCTTTTCAGGAAAAAGAAACATCAGCACGAATTGCTAATGAATTGAAATCCATTGGTTTTGATGTAACATCTAATTTTGGAGGGAATAATGTTGTGGGGATATTTAGAAATGGGGAAGGTCCAGTAATAATGCTCCGTACAGATATGGATGCCCTTCCGAAAAAGTCCCTATTTGCCTTATCTGGCTGGGAAGCACAAACCCTGAAGTAATGGATAATTATTTAGCAAAAGGAGAAGAACCTCCCCCTCTCCACTCTCCTTTCTTAAATCCCGATTATCCTGCAACAATTGAAACAGGCATTAAAGCAATGGTTAGTAATGTGATTGGGTTGTTTAACGAAAAATAAATTTTGACATATTTCTAAAATGCACTATATTTGCTGCAAAACAGAAATAAATGAATTATCTGGAGTTTAAAAACCGAATGTTTGACCTGGGGTGTTTTAATATCCACCAGGTTTATGCGTGGAAGCCCGGCTTTGACAGGAACAACTTTGTCCGCTGGACTAAAAATGGCCTTCTGATCCACCTGAGGCAAAGTTATTATACATTCCCGGAATACAAGGGCAAACCCGATATTGTTCTGTATTTTGCCAACCGTATCTATCGCCCCTCCTATGTGAGCCTGCACACAGCCATGGCATTCTACGGGATGATCCCTGAAGCGGTGGTTCAGGTAACAAGTGTAACATCACTCAAAACGGCAAGTTTCAGCAATGACTTTGGTGAGTATATTTATAAAAGCGTGCACCAGGAGTTAATGTTCGGTTATGACCTCAAATCCGTTGCCGACAGGTGGACGCTCCAACTTGCCCGTCCTGAAAAGGCTCTGATCGATCTGCTCTACCTCTACCCATTCTACAATACAGTACAGGCATTGGAAGATTTGCGATTAGATGAGGACTATTTGCAGGATGACCTCGACCGCAAGTTGTTGGAGAAATATACATTAAAAATAAAAAATAATGCCCTTGAAAACAGGGTGCAACTGTTAATAAATACTTACAATTTATGATACAACTTGAGTTTATTAAGAATTATTTCCCTGCCAATTTACAGGACAATGCTTCATTTCAAAAATACATGCTGAAAGAATATCTTCAATTAGCTATACTTGATTTTCTTTCAACTACTCCATATATTGGCAAGATTATTTTTATCGGTGGCACATACCTTCGGCTCGTAAAAGGGATTGACCGATTTTCGGAAGATTTGGATTTTGACTGTAAAAATCTTTTAAGAGAGGAATTTATGGAAATGACTGATGCTGTAATACATTTCTTGCGTCGCAATGGTATGCGGGTTGAAGTACGTGACCGGAAGAACAAACGGTTGAAAGCTTTTCGACGAAACATCCACTTTCCGGAACTGTTGTTTGAATTAGGATTGACCGGACATAGGGACGAACGATTTTTAATAAAAATAGAGAGTCAGGACCAACAAGTACAATACGAACGCAGAATGGCCAATATCAAAGGTTGTGGTTTCTTTTTTCCGTTTCCTGTGCCAATCGATAGTGTATTATGTTCGATGAAACTATCGGCTATGCTTTCACGTCAAAAAGGACGCGATTTTTACGATGCAATGTTCCTGCTTGCTCAGACTAAACCCGATTACACATTTCTTGCTGACAAACAAGGTATTCACAACCTTGACGAACTTAAGGCTGCCACGAAGAAAATATTGAAAGAGGTTGACCTAAATATAAAAAAAAGAGACTTTGAGCACCTGTTATTTAATAAGAAAAACAGCGAGCGAATTCTCTTTGTCGATGAGTTTTTTCAAGAACTAAAATAAAATTGGCAATCTCTTTTGCAGCATCCATATCCTTCACATACTTACGTGCGAACCCGGCAAGAGCTGTAAAATTTTCTGCTAACAAAGATAATTATCCGGGCGATTGAAAAAAACCGGTTATTTCTGTCGCATACACTACTTATTCTTTAGTGAGGACAATCAGCATGTCATTTTCGAATTCCTGATCGAAAGAGATAATGCCGTCCTTTTGAATGATTTCAGCATCAGAATAGGAATTTTCTACAGGGTTGAACCATTTTGCAGAATATACAAAATTGTTCAGGTTCCTTAGTTTAACATTACACTTTACCGGTATATATGATACGATAGTTGAGTTATCAACAGTTTTTACCACTGAAATCCAATGGTTGTACACCTCTTCACCTGGCTGTTCAATAAGTAATTTGTTAGCAGGGAAAAAATTCCACCATTCATACCGGTTTATAAATCCGAACAGGTAGCCCATTTGAATACTACCGGGAAACTCAATACTTTTCCTCCAACTACTTACCCCAGGCGCAAAGTTGTGATTCAAAATCAATTCCCCTTCTGCCAACCAGGGCCAGATACCATTAGCCCCATAAGTAATTCCAGCCAATGGTGTTGCAAAAATGCTCCAGTAACCGGCATTCCGAACATCTTTGTCTGTAATTTTGAAAAATATTTCTTCGTAATTAGGCTCCATGTTAATATAGGGCATAGGTTTCAGCTTATCCCACATTTGCGTCATGGGTCCTTTATTGATCCAGTTTACAACTCTCTCTCCATTGTTATGCGATGATTGGTAGCCCATTATATCATACCAATCCTCACCAGCGTATTCTTCTCCAATCCAGGAACTTCCGTGTGGATGTAAAGTAACCGGAGCGTGATCAATACCTGAAAAAACCTGCCTTCCAATTTCTTTCCATCTATCTTCTAATGAGCCATAATACTTGCCATCTCCACCTAAAGTCCAAACCACATGATTTCCCTGGTAGCGGGCAACAATATATTTGGCAAGCAACACAGCCTCCTCAATGGGCAAAGTATATCCGGGACTTAAATAACGCCCCTGTCCAAAAGGTAAAGCCCATAGAATAACTGGTGAAACAATCAATCCTTTTTCATTGGCTTTATCAATCTTCCGATCAATTCTTTTGAAAAATTCAGGATTAATTTTTATATAACCGCATCCCTTGAATGCCACTAAACCCTCAGCATTTTTATCGCAACCACGCCATTGAGTAGTCACTAACTGAATAACATTATAATTGTTATTTTTTCGTTGTTGCAGGTAGAAATCCCATTCTTCATCACCAGACTTTAGTGCTCCGTTCCATGCAGTGCAAGCTAACCAGAAAAAAGGTTTGCCATCGTTATAGGCAAGGTAGTATTTCCCTTTTGGATGGTAGATTGCCCCTCTTTTATAAATATCTTCATTAATATTATTTAATTCGCAATTGAACTCTCCTTCTTTATTATGTAACCCGGAGTTCTTTTTATCGGAACAATAACTTACCCATTTCCAGGTTCCAATTTCATTTGGACAAAACCTGACCTTCCAGTTCTTGCCACCATCCCAAAAACCATTTACATTGAAGGTTTGCCCCGATGGTGAAGTAAAAGTTACTTTAAAGTCTTTTACATCGTAAATTGGATTATTGTATATTTTTTCACTTTCAAACAGGATTTCATATTTCATCCAGATTTTGGCATCTTTCGCCTGTAAGTTCAATTTCAATAAGAAGATCAAGACTATTAAACTAACTTTTTTCATGATTTATAAACGTTTGTATTGTTAATACTTTGTTTTATCAGAAATTTATAGGTGACTGGTTTTCCCATTTCCCTCTGGTAAAATCAGGAAAAGATACCGACTGGCTTTTATTGGCCACCGACATTTCAGATAGTGGGGAAACGGTACTGCTTGTTACCGAATCATAAACATCGAAAAATGGCATTTTTTCCTCACGAAGGGCTTTTACAAGCAGGTGCCAGGTCAACGGTGTTAATTTTCCCTGGCTTCCATGTCCCCGAATAGCATTTTTTCTTGGGGTAGGGTTATAATTTTTTACCAGTGGGTGCCGGTATTCCTTTAACCACTTTCCGGAATCTTCCCATTGATGTGATTCAGGACTTATGCCATCAACATACACATGGGAACCCAGTCCGCTGCCCTGTATAAAAGCACCCATGGTTCCCTGAACCTTAAAAATACCTCTTGGATGAGGTGTATTGGTATCAAAATTCAATGTAATGAGTTTGCCTTTAACTGTACGGATAAGGCTGACATTGGTATCACCCTGGGTCATTTTTTGTGTGGCGTAAGGATGAGCATCCCCATAATATTGTTCAGCATATTCATTGAGCATGGCAGCGCCTGAACTCACAGAAACAAGATAATCCAGCCTGTCACCATGATTTATATCCATCATAGCCATGATCTTATTCATGGGATGATCAGGGTAAAGGTTTCCGTTTCGGTCAACGGAATGTTGCAACCGCCAGGGTTCTGCTTCAGGATTAAACTTTACCATCCTGAGATCATGCACATAACCACCTACAATATGTGTGATATCACCAAATACACCCTGTTGTATCATGTTCAAAACATGCAAAGCATAATTCGATTCCAGCAAGGCCTGTTCAAGAGCCAGGGTTGCCCACTTGCCTGTTTTCTCATAAGTTTCTACAATTTCCCAGGCTTCGTCAAGAGTAAGAATAATGGGGACTTCACTAACCGCGTGTTTCCCGTTTTTCATGGCAGCCAGACATACCGGCGCATGCCATTTCCATGAAGTTGAGCATATAACAACATCCAGATCTTCCTGTTCACACATTCTAACGAAATCTGTATCGGATTTTCCGTAAAGAGTTGGAGTGGGTTGCCCGGAATCTTCAACCCATCTTTTAGCGCGGTACAGATGAGCATTTTTTATATCACAAACAGCCGGAACGACAACGCCTTCAATGCCAAGTGCCACATCAAGATGATATGAACCGCGGTCGCCAACACCGACAAAACCTATACGGACAGGTTTCTCTTCATTCAGATATGTTTGGGCTATTCCTAAATGGGAAAATGCATAGCCTCCTGCCACGGTGGTAGTGATTTTCATAAAATCCCTGCGATTAAGTTTCTTTTTCATTTTAGCCTGATTAATTTATAAATTCAAATATACATCAATAATTAATTACGATAAGTCAAAAGCTGCTTTTATTATTTTTAAAAATTAAGGTATCTTTTTTATCGCATATATTCCAATCGAAGGACGGCCACTTCTTGCCAGAAAGGCGCATTCTTTTTGTATGTTCTATTTACTAAATTATCCAAGGGGATAGTGGCAAGAAACAGATATTGTTACTATAAAAAATTATAATTAAAAATCTATATCCCCCCATAAAAATTCAAGTCATAATTTATGGATTACCGTAAATATTTGTATCTTTGGTAAAAAAATACACAATGATGATTCCCAGGTATATTCAAAAACAATGTATTGATCACTTGAAAGCAAGCAACAAGATAATATTGATTTATGGCCCCCGGCAAGCCGGAAAAACCACTTTGGTGAAGCAATTAGGAAAAGATACCGGGCTGAAGGTGTTGTATCTGTCAACCGATCTCAGTAAAAACGAAGCCCTGTTAATGAAACGAGATTTAAAAGTTTTCTCGGATTTGACGGAAGGTTATCAGCTTCTTATTATTGACGAAGCACAACGGGTTCCGGAAATCGGATTGACATTAAAGATTTTGTATGATGAAATGCCCCATTTAAAGGTTATTGCAACAGGTTCTTCCTCCTTTGAACTGGCAAATAAAACTTCTGAACCATTGACAGGGCGTAAGCAAGTTTTTCATCTTCTTCCGTTTGCTTGCTTTTCAGGTTGGACAACAGGTTTCCATCCATGAATTAACAAAGAAATTAGCTATAAACAGGGAAACAGTTGAACGTTACATCGATTTACTCGAAAAAGCTTTTGTTATTTTCAGACTTCCGGCTTACAGCCACAACCCGCGAAATGAAGTTTCTAAAATGGATAAAATCTTTTTTTACGACACAGGAATCCGCAATATGCTGATCGACAATTTAAAACTCCTTGATCAGCGAATTGATTCAGGAAACCTTTGGGAAAATTTTATTGTAGCTGAACGCCGGAAACAAATACTTTACCAGCAATTAAACGTGCAATCATATTTCTGGCGCACTTATTCCGGAGCAGAAATTGATTATGTAGAAGAAGGAGAGGGCAGATTAATTGGTTACGAAATAAAAATGGAAAAGAACAAAGTAAGGATACCAAAAGCATGGAAAGATGAATATGATGGTGCTTTTCAGCTAATCAACAGAAATAATTACCTTGATTTATTATTGAAAGGAATGCGTTAAAATCTGAAAACACGCTTTAAAAATCTCCTTACCTTTTTACCAAGAAAACCCAAAATACCATGCTTTTGTTTTTTTTTCGGTTCGTTCCGGAAATTGGATTCCTGTTTCTGGGAACTACCGGTTTCCTGTACCGGTTCATCATTATTCCGGTCACCCTGAAGATACCGGGCATTTGCTTCTGCCGCGAGATTATCCGGTTCACCGGTAACGATATTTTTACCGGCATTATCACCAGGCAATTCAATATCCACCTCTGTCATGGCTTTAACAGATTTAAGAAATCCTTCAAGCATAACTTCATCTTTCCCTTCTTCTTCAATAACTCCCGCGAAAACTGATCTTTTAAATTCGAGCAGGTATAGTATGCGATGTTCGATCGAACCGGCAGAAATAAAATTAAACACGTTTATATGTTTCGTTTGCCCAAGTCGGTAGATCCTGCCAATTCTTTGTTCCAGGACTGCAGGATTCCACGGCAGGTCAATATTGATAAGGACATTCCCTTTTTGAAGATTTACCCCGACCCCGCCTGCATCCGTTGAAAGGAATATTTTAAGTTCATGATCACTCTGAAACCTCTCAATAATTACTTTCCTCTGGGAGGCAGGAACATCGCCGTTAAGATATACAAAAGGGATTTTCATTTTATCAAGCTCCCTGATCAGGAGTTTAAACATCCTTTTCCACTGGCTAAAAATGACTATTTTGTTTTCATCATTTTCTGTGATTTCCTTAATAAGCTCCTTTATTTCACCTATTTTATTACCATAATTAGTTTCCTGATTTAGAATATAGGTAGAATCGGAAACCATGCGCATACAATTCAGGCAGATCAGGAGTTTTTGTCTTTCTTCTTCGCTTAGAAATCCAAATCTTATCCACTTGTTAACAAGGCGGGTAACAACATCATAATAATCATTGTGGTCGGACATTTGTTCCTTAGTCATTTCGACAAAGAAGTTCTTATCCATCCTGCCGGGAAGCTGATCCTTTATTTCTTCTTTCGTTCGTCTCAGCAGAATATCGCAAAGGGTGGTGTTTATGGTTCGCAGGTTTTTATACCCGATTAGTTTTCCCCTGTCATCCAGAACCTGGTGGTTATCAAGAAACCGGAATAATGGCCCCAGTTTATAACGGTCAATATATTCGACGATGGAGTGTAGCTCTTCAATTCTGTTCTCAAGCGGTGTACCTGTAATGACAATCGCATAATCTGAAATGATTTTTTTGACAGATTGGGCAGTTTTGGTTTTCCAGTTTTTAATTCGTTGTGCTTCATCAATAATGACAATATCCGGTCCCCAGTCATTAATATGCTTTATATCATTGCGAACCATTCCATAGCTAACTATTTTGTAAAAACCCTCTTGATTATACAGTTCTTTCCGTTTATGAATTAAACCTTCAATAACACAGGCATCCCTGCCGACAAATCTCTCAATTTCCTTTTTCCATTGATATTTTAATGATGTGGGACAAATGATCAGGACTTTGTTTACATCAAAATAGTCAGCATAAATTTCAACTGCTGCAATAGCTTGTATGGTTTTGCCCAATCCCATGTCATCAGCTAATAAAATCCTTCCTGCCTTAATGATATTGATAACTCCTTCTTTTTGATAAGGATAAAGTCTGGTTTTAATCAGGTTATCAAAAATCATACTGTCGGGTCCATCCGGAAATATCTCCTTCAAATTCTTTTTTCTCTGTTCATTCTTTTTATGCTGGTTGATGAATTCAAACACGTCGGGATAAACTCTGAATTTTGGATCTGTCTTAATAACGTCTTTAATAAAACAATTTAATGTGGAAATCTTGCCGGGCAGAAGGTATCCTTGTTTGTCAAAATAGGTTTGCTCATTTTCCAAATGGTTATCAGCATCAGCTTTTTTCAGGCGTATCAGTCTCTCATGTCCGTATAGAATACTAAGAGAAGAGTAGTCATGCTGCTGTTCACTGCCAAAATATTTCCGGTTCTTCTTGTACTTAAGGAGGCTTAACAACACAAATTCTATATGTTTGCAGATCCCAAGAGTATTGATTTTAAAATCAGGACATGAACAGAAGTTAAAACTGCTGATATTGTCCCTTATAGATACCTTGTATGTCTTTCCCGATTCCGGATTAAATACCTGAAAATCTGAATAAACAGGATGCGTTCCTATGTTAGTTACCTTGAATTGTTGGGTTGTTGCAAACTGTTTCCTGAGCTCTGCCTGCCATTGATCAACAGTCATGTCTTCCGGTTGTTTATAATAGGATACCTTTTTTCTGCTTTCTTGTCCGGCCATTTTAAACTTTTTCGCTCAAAGTTTAGGATAATATCCTGAAAAGAAAAACACACCGGAATATTAAAATTAACATTATATGAACAACACAGTAAACATCCACCCTCTAAAAAGGTGGCTTTGAATTGCACCCATTGGGCACTGAATAATGGAAGGATGGAAAAATGGAATAGTGGAATAATGGAAAGAAAAATCATTAATAGAGGTTTTAAATGATTGATTACCAATTAATTTTAATTTAATTGGAACATTATGTTAGATTCTCTGATAAATATGTACCTCATGCAATTACTTTTTAATTATCTTAAAACCCTAATAAATGGGGTTTATGATTCAATGAAAGGTAAAATAATTTTCCGGTGAACTTGTCTGCCAATAAAGACAATTATCCGGACGATTGAAAAAAACCGGTTATTCCTATTGCACACCCGGAGTTAATTTACCCCGATACGTTAAATGAGATGTGTTCTGCATAAAAAATTTACTCAGCGAGGATATTTGTTGATGTTATTCAATAAAGAATTAAATATCTTTCATTAAAAAATCGATGATATGAACATGTTCAATTCCTTTGTATGAACCGGAATTAAGTTTGTCCATAGTAACAACATATTTGGGGTAATTATCTTGTATTTCAATCAGATTACCAAATTCACGTTGTTGCGTTTTCTCGTCCGATATTTGATAAGCTGCTTGCACATATATTGTTTTGCCTTGTTTTTCGCACCAGAAATCAGGTTCCACGTCACGGTCCCAGGGACTGTGGGCATCGTGTGCCCATATCACATGGTTCATTTCCGCATCAATATTTTCAAATCAATTATTCTCCTAAGCTCAGAAACCATATACAATGGTAAAGACAAAAGTGTCCAGGAAAGTTCTGCATTTTTATTTGGCGCGTTAATCCTTGTTTTAAAGCTTCCAATAGTAGGAATATCCATATTGAACCTGATACCATTTTTAAGCTTCTTTTCGTATAAATAAAGTTGCATGGATTTTAATGTTCCTGTTTTTCCTGCTTTTACTTCAATAGGGTATATTTTGTTTTTATGCTGATAAATAAAATCTATTTCTGCATTGGAATTTTTTTCTTCCCTTGACCAGTAGAATAATTCAGGACTTAAATATGCTTGATGAATTGTCAATAATTCCTGAGCGATATATTGTTCTGCAAGCATTCCTTCATTGGCAGTAATCAAATTTTCCAACTCTGTGAGGTCTATTTGATTAAATTGATTGACAAAACCAATATCTATGAACATAGTTTTATACACATCTTCCTTTGCATGTTCTGTAAGAGGAACTTTCCTTGCATTACTGTGCTTAACAGTATGTATAATTCGACTTAGCTCCAGTTTTTTAATCGACTCCTTTAGATATGTTGACCTTATTTCCCTGTCAATGTTACTGTATTTAATTTTCCTGCCAGGATATCGACCGCAATACTTTAAAACTATTTGCAAGTACTCCTGCTGCCTGCGGGTTCCATATTTTGCAAAATCGTATTGAATTGAAGTCAGGATATTGTTGTGTATTCTTTGAATTTCAGATAGCTTGTCATTTTCTGCATAAGTTTTTACTACTGCAGGCATTCCTCCAATAAAGAAGTAAAACCGAAGGTATTGAGAGATTTGATTATGAATAACTTCACTGAATGGTTTTTTAAAATCAAATTCTTCTATATATGATACAAGTTTTTCTTGATTTATCGCCATTAAGAACTCTTTAAAATTCATGGGATACATATGTAAAAATTCTACACGCCCGACAGGCATTGGTGATTTCATTTCATTCAATGTATGGTCAAGTAAAGATCCTGCACAAATTACATGGAGTTCAGGAATGAGTTCCTTTGTGTTATTTCTCTTTTCATGCTAAAATACAATAGTGTTATTACATAATTATTGCAAAAATACAATAGTGTTTTTTTTGCAAATTATTTCGACTATTATATTTATTTATGTTGTCCGACTAAAATAATATACCAAATTATTCAAACGATTGAAAGAGCTTTAAAAATTCCTCTTTCATCTCATCCCGTACTCTCCGGAAAACTGCCATAATATTACTTTCAGTCCCGGCTGCAACTGCAGGATCATCAAAGCTAATATGCGTCAAATGCCTGACATTACCGGTAAATACCGGGCAGGTCTCCCTTGCATTGTCACATACAGTGATCACATAGTCAAAATCGGAATCAATAAACCGGTCAGCCTTTTTCGGAAACCCGGAAGAAATATCAA
>Ga0075123_10001469_pt1 | contig 11807 bp, 9 predicted proteins | sample AntAceMetag02UKX_FD_69808 | JGI IMG/M metagenome (GOLD analysis project Ga0075123, IMG submission 69808) | Saline lake microbial communities from Ace Lake, Antarctica - Antarctic Ace Lake Metagenome 02UKX | ecosystem: Environmental > Aquatic > Non-marine Saline and Alkaline > Saline | place... | reverse complement strand
AAGACGCGAACGTTAGACAACAAGTTGTAGGTCTGATAGGCGAATGGCAACTTGATGCTGAGAGGTTCTTTGTAGAAGCTCTTGGTATAACCTCTATTACCACTCAACAGAAAGAAGGGGCAGCTGCCCTATCTAGTATTGTTGGTTGTAAAATGAGGAAGTGGCTTGACGGCCCACAAACATTAACACCCGAAGAACTCAAAATCGCAAACCTTGAAGGCATTTCTGTTATGTCTGGAAAGGGTACGGGTAAGGACGCTTTCTTAGCCTGGGCTATCTTGTGGTTCCTTTGTTGCTTTAAAAATTCCAAGATACCTTTAACTGGACCATCCAGAGATCAAATGAGAGATGTGTTATTAGCTGAGATTGCCAAGTGGATTAACAGAACTGACAAAGAAGGAAACCAGTGTTTTGTTTTCTATGATGATATTGTAGTTCAGACAGATAAAATCTTTATGAAGAATAAAGAGAACCCAAATGAAGAGGGTAAGAGTTGGTGGGCTAGATTAAAAACTGCACCGAAAGCTGCTGATAAGAAAACCCAAGCCAAGAACATGGATGGTCTCCATGAAGATTATATGATGGTTGGTGTTGATGAAGCCGATGGTGTCCCTGAACCAGTCTTAAGTTCACTTGAAACTACGACAACTGGTCCTGTAAACTTTGCCCTCTTAATCTTCAACCCAACTAAGTCCTACGGCTATGCCTATGAAACTCACTATGACACTCGAGCTAAGTTCTGGTGGAAGCTTCATTGGGATAGTAGATTTTCTGAGAATGTTGATCAGGATAAAACTGCTAGAACCCTAGAAATTCATGGTGAAGATAGCACAGAGTATCGTGTTAATGTCTTGGGTCTACCACCAACACAATCAGAAGATACCTTACTCCCACAAAACTGGATTGATAATGCCAAGGGTAGAGAGTATATCACAGATGATACCACTCTAAGAATAATGGGACTTGACCCAGCTAGACTAGGGGAAGACCCTGCTGCGGTTATTATCCGAGATGGTAAGAAGATAATTGATATGATGGAATTTAAGAAACTTAAAATTCCTGAGCTTGCTGAAGCTGCTGCTGAAGTCTTTTTGGAATGGGAATGTGACCACATGTATGTTGACATGATTGGTATTGGTGCTGGAGTTTATGATCTGCTAGATGCTAGGTTCCCAGGAAAGATAACTGGAGTGGATGTAAATACCAAGACAAAAGAAAAACCCCAAGCAGCCAAGGGCACTTATGCTCAGAAGAAAAGATTTAATAGATTAAGAGATGAATTGTATTGGAAAGTTAGGACAACATTTGAGAATGGGACTATCTCTTTCCCCGCCAAGCACAAGCTAACAAAGAAGTTTGTTAATGAATGTATGGCTATGAAACGAGACGAAAAAGATTGTGACACCAGCGTTATTAAGATAGAGGGTAAGATGAAAATGAAGTCCCGTGGTGTTAAATCTCCCAACATTTTAGAAGCTTATATGGTAACTATGAAACATAAAGATAGTTCCTTTAAGTCAATGGGAGAGCCAAAAACAAAGAAACGTAAAGACCCTTGGGATGAAATATTTGACCAACAAGGCAAAAGCGATTATAATCAAAGCTGGATGTCAGTATAAAATAACTCAAGGAGTATAGAATGAGTAACGAAGAAGGGGCGAATGTAAATGGCGGGGTAGGTTTTTATGGTTTGTTAACTATTGTTTTGATAACATTGAAGTTAGCTAAGGTTATAGAAATTTCTTGGTGGGTAATAGCTGGGTTGTATCTAGTTCCTTTTGTGCTTGGAATATTAGCTCTAGTATTAGCATTGGGTCTCTTGGCTGTGCTAAAACTTTATGAGATATACGAAGAAAGAGCTAAGGCGAAAAGAAGGGCGAAAAGAACCAATTAAATAAAAGTTTGCACAACTATCATTTATCTGATAGAATATAGTTATGGCAACAATATATAGAACAACTGAGGTTAATGGACACTGGCATGCGGTTTATCTTAACCAAGCCCAGAATGTATTTCTAACCACAGTAGATGGTGAGAACCCACATGATCATCAGGTTGTTCTTAACCAAGACCCTGAAACGGGACAGACAATATCTATTATTGGGGAAAATGATAATCATACCCATGATTTGATGGAAACCAAAGAGGTTTTACCCGCCAAGCCAAAGAAGGAAGATGAAAAGAAAACTTCTGAAGCTGTCATTTCGTTGTTCAAATCTGCTGAAGCCAATGAGAAAAAGTCAAGAGACCGTGGTATCGAAAGTGCCAAGTTCTTCAAAGGTGATCAATGGCAGAAAGAAGTTAAGCAAAAACTAGAAAGTGAGAACAGAGCAGCCCAAACATTAAATGTAGTTGCCAGTTCCATTGATATTTTATCTGGTATTGCTAGACAAAACAAATTAGACCCCAGAGCTTTCCCAGTTGAAGGTTCTGATGAAGGCGTAGCGGATATTGCAACTGCCTTACTTATGCGTATTTCCAAAATGTCCAAGATGCCTACTGAAGAGATTAGAGTTTTTGAAGATGGCCTAATCCCAGGTAGAGGCTTGTTCAATGTTGGTATAACTCAGAAGCGTAACCCACGTGGCGAGATATTCGCAGAGCGTTTTCCTTGGAAAGATGGTTACTTTGGAAGGCATGAGAAGCTTGATGCTTCGGATGCGACCCATAGCCACAAAGCCAAGTGGATGTCTCTTGGAGAAGCTTTAGGTAGGTTCCCTAAGAAGAAAGATGAACTAACCACTATGGTTAATTTCTCTTTGGACAATGCCGAGACTACAGATATGTCTTCGGATAGATGGGAAGTTACGGCTGAGAGTAACCAATACTATGGGGATACAAGCCTTGTAGACAAGACACACAAGCGTGTTAGACTTATTGAACATGAAGTAAAAGAATTTAGAACAGCTTTTGTAGCTATTGATGATCAGTTAGAATTAGAACAAGAAGTTTCTGAGGCTATTGCCAATAAACTGATAACACTTCCAATTATCCAAGTATTAGAACTTGTTAAAGAGCGTATGGTTATTACCATTACCGCTGGAACATCCGTGGTTAAAGCCCCTTATTATCCTGATAGACCCTATGAAGGTTTTTCACTGACACCTTATTATGTTTATAAATATGATGATAACGATGGGTTCAACGGTAAAGTTGAATTTATGAAAGACCCCCAGCGTGAGATAAACAAGCGCAGTAGCCAAATCATAGATGCAGCTAATAGAACATTAGCTCCTGGTTGGGACTATACCAGTGATACTTTTGACGACCCTAAAGACGAAAGAAATTTTAAACAGAATGTAGGTAAGACTGGTTCTATGACAAAGCATAGCCCTGATGCTCTACCCCCACAACCAAGACAAGCTCCCAAGTTCCCTTCGGAACTCATTACTTTACAACGAGAAAACATCAGTGTTATTGGTGCTGTTACTAATATCAATGCATCTATGGCAGGACAGTCTTCTGAGTATCAATCAGGTCAAGCTGGAATGCAACAAAGACAAGCGGGTCTTGTTGGTAACGAAAGAGTATTTGACAACTTCATATTATCTAAGCAAGTTGTTATGCAAAAAGTTTTTAAATTAGCACAGAAATACATGTCAAAAGAGCGAATAGCAAGGATTGTTCTTTCTGAAGCTTCTAACCCAGAACGTATGGAGGAACTGCAAATAGCTAACCAGCCTATCCCTCAGCAAAGAAGCCAGGAGGAAGATGCCCTAGCAATGCAGAACATCTTACGTATTTTGGAAACTAAGGATTTATCTGAGTATGACATTTCTATTGGTGAGCAACCACTCAGCCCAACTATGAAAGAATTTGAGAGAAAATCTTGGCAAGATGCACAGGCACAGGGTATCCCTGTTCCCCCAGGACTTCTTGTCGAACTCTCAAGCCTACCTAATAAGGGCAAATGGGCTAAGGCTATGGAAGCTTTGCAACAAGAAAAGATGGAAATGGAAAAGCTCAAGTTCGAGACCGAAATGCAAAAGGCTGGCAGAATGCCAGGACAAAATAACAACCCAGGAGGTTCACAATGATACCAGGACAAGAAGCTGCACCAGCAATAACTTCCCCTGTAATTGAGAACACAGAACAAGATGTAACTACACTCACTGATGCTGAACTCGCAGAGTCTATGGCTAGAAGCCAAGGTATTGAAATACCTAAGCCGGAGTTAGCACCAGAAGTCACCCCCGTAGTAACACCAGAAGCTATAGTGGAACCTGCTCCAGGAGCAATACCAACAGCACCCGTTGTTGATGTTTCGGAACCAATAGAGGAAAACCCAGATGTAGCCAAGGCAGAAACCGCTGAGGAACTCAAGAAGAGCCTGGATGCTCTTACGAAACAGCACCAACACTTGCAACAGCTTAATGGTCGTTTATCAAATGAGGTAGGGCAACTTCGTAAAGAAATCCCACCAAAACCCACTCAGGAAGATTTTGATAATGACAGCGTGAAAGCAACTGAACAACTTCAAAAGCACAACAATGTTAATCAACAGATTGGTGCTCTTGAGCAAGAAGCCCAGTTGAACCAGATGCGTGAAGCCAACGCTAAGTATTATGCTGAGTATGTTCCAGACCTTCATGCAAATGCAAGAGGGATTAGTGATTTCTTAGTTAACAATGAAGGTATGACACCTGTGCAAGTAAATCAATATATGGGTAACTTACACGATCAAAACCCTTTGGGTATGTATATGCTTAATGCTAGGTATAAAGATAGTGTCAAAATGGCACAGCTTGAAGCCAAGTTAAAAGCATTGACCCCAAAACCTAACCCTGCTGCTGTAAATATGGTAAAAATAAATAGGCAAGAACAAGTTGTAACAAGTGCTGCTGGGGCTAACCCTCCACCAGCTATGTCTGTTGCAACTAGCTCTGCTGCCATAGCAAGACTTTCCGATAAGGAATTAAAAGCACAGCTAGCAAACAGCTTAAAACAGGAGCATAATTAATGGCAAGCACAGGCATTAGCACAGATAGTCCCGTAACAAAAAAACACTGGGACGAAATAGCGTTTAGAGAAGTTAGAAAAGATATGTTTATTGACAAGTATATGGGCACGTCCAAGGACAGCATGATACTTGAGAAAACAAAATTGCTCAAAGAGCCAGGTGATAAAATCACCTTTACAATTTATCCAAGACAAGAAACACAAGTTGTTCTTGGTTCTTCAGGACAATCTCTTGAAGGTCGAGAAGGCGAAATCAAATACTTCACTGACAGTATTAACCTTGAAGAATACAAGATGGGTTTCCGCTGGAAGAACGGTGTTGATGGTAAGAGACCTTGGTTCTCAATTCCTGATGAAGCTGCTGAAGGTCTCGACCAATTCAGTTCTGAAACACTCGACGACCTTTGGTTTGTAGCTATCCAGGACAGCCCTTCACGTTCTATCTGGGGTGGTGGCAAGACAGCTACAGCTGATCTAACAGCACTTGATAAAATGTCACCAGCATTAGTCAGACGTGCAAGAGCACTCGGTAAGACTGGATTTGCTAATGGTTCTAATGCCAGAGCAACATATCCTTTCAAGCCAGTTGTGGTTAATGGAAAGAAATATTTTGTTCTCTTGGTTCATCCATATGCTTGTTACGACATGAAAAGCAACGCGGAGTATCAAGGCTATGTTAAAGAAGCTGAAAGACGTGGACCAGATAATCCAATATTCAAAGATGCTGTAGCTATTATAGATAGTGTTATCATCATTGAGCATGAGAACATCCAGATCCTCCCACATCCAACAACAGCAGGACTTTATTACTGCACAGGCGTTTTACTCGGTGCTGGTTCTTCTTTATGGGCATGGGGAAAGAGACCTGAGACAGTAAATAAATCCTTCGGTTATGACGAAGAAACTGGTGTAGGTAGAAAATTCATCAGCAAGACTAAGAAGACTTCTTTCAAGTTTACTTCCGCTGGAAGTGCAGAAGATTATTGTTCTTGTGGTGTTACTTTCACAGTTACTAACGTAGCTACTAGCCAATAATATAATTGGGGGCACTAGCCCCCTTATAGGAGAAAATAATTAATGAGTAATATTACTGCCTTTTTACCAAAATCTGTTGCAAACAGAATGGAGATGCAACCTGTAGCTGATGGTTACAACCTTGACTTCTCTATCACTGGTGCTGCTAGTGGGGATACAGTAGAAGTGTGTGAAATCCCTGTTGGAATGATGGTAACAAAAGTTATCCTAGCAGTTCATACAACTGAAGATACTGTTACTATAGCAGTTGGTGACGAAGCATCTGGAACACAATTCCTTGCTGCTCAGACCCTAACTGATATTAAAGCTGATAACACCGCTGGAACTCTTGACGGTGCTGTAGCTTCATTAACAGCAACACAAAAATTCTATGCTGAAACTGGTAAGAAACTTGTTCTTACAATCGGTGGAGCTGCTGTAGCTGCTGCCAATATCTCCGTAAAACTTTGCGGATACCTTGTAGCAAAAACTAATTATGAAGGAACTCAGACTACATAATGAAGAAGATGTTTATAATAGCTTTAATAGCAATGGTAGCGATACCATTTGCTATTATGGCTGATGAAATAACAGCTAATGGTTCACATGCTAGAGATGTGCAGCAGTTACGAGAAGAACTCGTATACTCTGCAAATCATAAGCTAGAAAGTTCTGCTGGAATAGGCTCTGCTACAGTCTATCTCACTGTAACTGGAACACCTGTTGCTGTTGTCTCTAATGAATTTGTAACTCTTGTAGCTACAAATACTATAGCTTTTTCTTCACCCGCAACTACTGTTGGTAATAGTAAGTTTTGTTTGTTCGCAATCGGTGTTCAAGCAGACGGTTCTTATGTAACAAAGCAATCCCCTATAGTCTCCTATGCTGAAAACTTGGTTCTTCCAATGTTTGATGCTGGGACTACTTTGATAGGTAAGTTGAAGATTGCTACGGCTGCTGCTGGGACTTTCATCCCGAATACAACCAATGTAACCGCAACAGCTAATATCACAGGAACTATAACTAACATGTCTAGTTTACCTTTGACACTGAATATAAAACAAAGATAATCTACGTAATTAAAAGCCGATTACCCAAGCGTAATCGGCTTATTTTTTAGGAGAAATTAATGGCTTCCACGTTTACAAAGACCCGAAATAGTATTATAGAAAAAGCTCTAAAGCGTCTAGGGGTTATTGGAGAAGGTGATACAATCACTTCCGAAATGTATAATTCTGCTGCGGATGATCTTGATTTGATTAATATAGGCTTGGATAAATACAAAAGGAAATTGTGGGCGCTGGAAGAATGTTCACAGGTTCTCCCTTTACCCAGTACTGTTACAAACAATGGTGCTACTTATTATTGTATAGTTCCGCATACCTCAGCAGCCACAGACGAACCCGGTGTTGGAGTTAATTGGGCTTTATATTGGTATGCATCGGAAACATCTAATGATAGTCCCGCTGCTTGGGCATTAGCTACTGGGTATTCCGATGGTGCTACTATTACGTTACCTGATGATACACGTTCAATCGAAACAGCTTATATCCGAGATACTGACGATGACTACCATTTGGATTTGATCAACAGATTTGAAGAAGACAAACAGTATACCAAATGGGAAACAGGAACACCCTACCAAGCTAGGTTTGATAGGTATGCTAGCCCACCAACACTTAAGGTTTATTTCAAGCCTAACCGAAATGACTTCACTATTTTTTATAGAAGAATTAGGTTACTTGGACTTATGACTACAGGTTCTTCTACACCAGATGTTCCAGCAGGTTGGATTGATTATTTGATTTATGCCTTAGCGTATAAGCAAGGTGAGGAATACGGGGTTAAGCAAGAGAAGCTAATAAGACTGGGCAGGGAAGCTGCAAAAGAGTTAATCTTAAATTTACGTGACCAGCACGAAGATACAGATAGTGTCTTGGTTGACCCAGCATACTAAGGAGAATTTGATGAAAAAGTTTATTTTTGTATTGGTTTTAATATTAGCTCTACAGGTTATGCCTTGTTATTCCGAGGCCGTCCAGATAGATTTTCTGCTAGCAGGTATGCGGGACCCTATTACCGATGAACCCCTTAATGGTGGTTTGGTTAAAACCTACCTAGCTGGCACTGGAACACAAGTTAATCTGAACACTGATAGAGACCAAACGGCAAGTGCTACTTGGCCAATAGTGCTAGATGCCTATGGTCGTGCTATTGTCTTTGGTAACGGAATATACCTTTTTGTAGTCGAAAATGCTTCAGGCACGGTTATCTGGTCTTCAGATGGTTTGGAATATACCCCCGTAGTTGACGGAAACACAGGGGCTATAACCCTAACTCAACATTTGGATACGGATGGTTTTAAAATAATAAACACTAGTGCAGGGGCTAACCCTGGTGATGCTATTGAATTTACGCAGCTTGGGACACTATTGACTGCTATTGCCGTAACTGTTGCAGCAGTTCAAACAAACCTGGAGGCATGGACCTTCTTGGATTTGGTTGATACGCCTATTAGTTATTCTGGGTATCCCAACCAAGTTGTTACAGTAGGTTCCTCATCAACTACTCTGGTATTCAGAGATGTTAATGAGCTAGTCGCTAGTGCAACTTTTGCTTTGCTACCCGATACACCTATGGATTATACAGGCCATGCAGGAGACATAGTTGTAGTTGGTTCTGATGCGGTGTCACTAGATTTTAAAACAATAGCAGATTATGTGGCAAGTCCCACTTTTGAAGTTCTACCTGATACTCCTGCTTCTTATACTGGTGCAGCTTTAATGCCTTTACGTGTAAATGCTGGGGAAACAGGTGTTGAGTTTTATACCCCGACAGCTTCACTACCCCAAGTTCCAATAGGGACTATAATGATGTATGCAGGGGATAGTGTTACTTTGCCAGCTAATTGGGCACTTTGTAACGGAGCCTTGATAACCGTAGGAACCACCTATACGACCTTAGCAGCGAATATTGGAACAACTTGGGGGACAGGTGGTTTGGGTCAAATCAGACTACCCGACCTTAGAGGGATATTTCCAAAAGGTGTGGGAACTAACGATCATACAGGTTTGTTGGATGCTGCGGGTAACCCTTACGCTGGAGGGTCATTAGGTGTTTATGAAGAGGATAGCCTCCAAGGCCATGACCATTTGGGTGGAATGTTGTATGGTAGTGGTGTTTGGTATGACAATAATGTCAGTGGTGGACAAGCTCAAGTAGGCCAAACTCAAGGGGTAACAGATGAGATTTCTGGAGTATACGGACCCGCTAGGCCTGCGGTAGTAACACAACCTGCGGCTGCGTGTGTCCATTATATAATTAAGGTTCTATAAGGAATAAATTATGCCAGTATTAAATTTACTTAGCCCACTATCTCCTGGTGCAGATGTAGCAGAAGCTAATGAGGGAGCCATGCAGATTATCAACGGGTATGTTGATAAGCTTTTGGGCATCCCTGTAATAAAAACAAGACCTGGTTTAAATCTGGTAGATAACTTAGAAGGGTCTTCCAGAGTAGATGTATACTGGTGGGAAGCCAAACGAGTTTTAATACTCGTTTCGGCTACAAAGGTTTATTATAAAACAACACAAACCTCTACACCTGTGGATATTACCCCTGTGTTACCTACGGATAGAATTGGTTACAACCAGAAGGTCCATTTTTCTGCGGATGAATATGGTGTTACTATGACTACAGGGCAGCACATGATTTGGTGGAATGGGGTTATAGCCAACGCTATTAGAATAACAGATGCTAATGCACCTTTGGCTACTACAGCTATAACTTACCTTAAAGGTTACACCATTGCAGCCAAGACTAACTCCCAAGCATTTGCTTGGGCTACTTATGGCCCAACAGATGATAGGGCTTTACCCCCACCTTGGTCTCCAATAAATCTATCTGCATCGGCGCAACCAGATGATTTGGTTTGTCTCGCAAGTGGCTGGGAACAACTATTCTTATTAGGCAGAGAGAGTGTTGAAAGCCAGTATGTAACTGGTGATGCAACAGTTCCTTTTGCTTCTCTATCTGGTTCCGTGGGTGAAGTTGGTATTGTTAATAACTTAGTTCTCAGGAAAATGCTTAATACTTGGATTTTCTTAACACCTAATAGACAAGTAGTTGTTTTGCAGGGTAGAGTTCCAAAGGTTGTCTCAACTCCAGTTGAGTATATTTTTCAGAAAATGGCACACTTTGAAGATGTTGAAGCTATGATCCTTTTTGAAAGATTTTATATTCTTAATTTCACAACCGAGAATACAACTTGGGTTTATGATACACAGTTTCAATTATGGTATCGCTGGGAAACTTGGATACAGGCTACTGCTTCGTATTCTAGGTATCTGGGCGCAACTTCGGCACATGCTAAGACATGGGGCAAGCATATTGTTGGGGGTTATAAGGGTAAACTTTATGTTACAGAATATACTTCTGTCTTAGATGATACCCTCCCCATACGTGGTGAAATTCTCTCAGCCCATGTAGACCACGGTTATTTGGAACGTAAATTTGTAAACGAAATCAGACTTAGACTGAGAAGGGGAGTGTAATGGCTATAATAACAATTAATACTGCTGAAGAACTTTTTAATATAGGTATAGATGTTGCTACCCCAATAGACGGTGACTACGTGCTAGGGCAGGATATAGACTGTTCAGCCCATGTAGACACCGAAGCAATAGGTAGTAATGGAGACGTTCCATTCACAGGAACCTTCGACGGAAATAACCATAAAATATCTAACATGACCATAGCTCAAACGGATGCTAGGGTTAGTAGAATTGTTGGTCTTTTCGCCGTTTTAGGTGCTGGGGCTGTTGTAAAGAATATAGTTTTTGAAAGCTGCACTATAACGAATACCAGAAATACAGCTACTACAGTATCAGGATTAATAGCTGGAAGCTGCATCCAACTAAACGCCACTGTAAATCCGTCAATAATAACCGACTGTTCGGCTACAGATTGTTCTATATCCGCGAATGCAATAGCTGGGGGTTTAGTGGGGAACGTAAAAACCTCGGATTTAAGTAATCTAAAAACACCCCTACTTCAAATGAGTAAGAGTTCTTTTTCGGGGACAGTAGAAACTAGGGATATTTATTCTGTAGCTATGGGGGGCTTGATTGCCGAGGCTAGCCGAGTTGAAATGTCTAAGTGTTATGCACTGGGAACGATTACTACTAGCAATTATTTTGTTAATTGTTGGATAGGTGGTTTGATAGGTCAGGCTTTCGATTCTTTGAGAATGATAAACTGTTATTGCCAAATGAACATTGATGTGCAAACCGACTATAATACAAGAATTGGTGGTTTAATTTGCAGGATATTCTCAGGGGTTAACACGGAGATAACAAATTGTTACACAGCAAATACATTCCCTCGAGCTGTAGTTGCAAAAGCTGGGGGAATGTGCTTTTTATTCGGTGATATAACCGAACCAGAATTGTATGTTACTGATTGCCATTGGGATAGCGATATTTCAGGGGTAGTAACTAGAGATGAACTTGGAGTTACAGGCCAAACTACTAGTTTAATGCAGAACCAGGATACCTTTGAGAACTGGGACTTTGTATCTATATGGGGTATTTTGAGTGGAAACTACCCCAACTTTGACTTAGCTATTATAGCTGCACCTGAACCTTTCTTGTTACTTGAGTATAAGAATAATAATGTTGGGAATTGGTCTACACCAAGGTTTATTAGCTTGGGGAAAACTGGTGATGCTAGTTTGATTAAATCCCTTAGAAGACTAGGCTCTTATGAAACTAGACAATATAGATTAACATGGATTGTAAATGTTCCTATGACCTTGGCATTGTTCCAAGAACTT
>Ga0075123_10001459_pt1 | contig 11853 bp, 10 predicted proteins | sample AntAceMetag02UKX_FD_69808 | JGI IMG/M metagenome (GOLD analysis project Ga0075123, IMG submission 69808) | Saline lake microbial communities from Ace Lake, Antarctica - Antarctic Ace Lake Metagenome 02UKX | ecosystem: Environmental > Aquatic > Non-marine Saline and Alkaline > Saline | place... | reverse complement strand
TTTCAGTAAGTTAGCGCCGAAGGCGATAACTTAAAACCATTTATGAAAAGTATACTTTGATTCACCCGGTTCGAAGCCCAGGCGGCTCATGATCTTCTGCATGACCATATTAGTTATAAGGAGCGACGCGACACAGCGGCTTACTCCCCGCTCCCGGAACCAGTTCATGGCTCCGATTGAGAGCGCGCTTAAAACCAGGCTGCGTTTTCCCGCGGAAGTAACGACACCGGCCAGGGGGCCTTCTCCTTCCCGGGGGCTGTTGAGCCGCACCGTCATGAAACCGACGATGGTCCCGCGATATTCCGCGATCAGCACGTCGTGGGTCAGGTCGCGGTTAAGACAGGAATTTAGAGCCCAGGAAGAATAAATCTCCGACGGATCGACATGAGACAGCCGTTCATCCGCCTGGTAGTGTCCCCCGTATCCTCGGAATGAGTCCGCCGCTATTTCTTCTACAATATTTTCTTCGCCATCCTGAACCGGGCGGATTAAGATCTTATCGGGAAGCGGAGGGATAGGAGTTTTTATCATATTCCTGACATAAAGAATCAGAGTGTCGGCTAATAGACAACCTTCTCTCTCCAGCGCCTGGGCGGACCGGATATCAGCGGTATTGCAGCGGGCGATCAGAAGCTCGATCTTATTCTCCCGGCAGAAATTCAATACCTCCGGAAGATATTTTTCGGTGACATCTGTGGCCCGGGCGGTCCTCACCCCGAATTGCTTCTCATCTTCCGGTGAATAATATACCCGGGATTCATCCTTGTTTATTGTCATATAGTCGCTCCGTATAAACCCAGTTAGACCTTACCCTAACAGCATTTCTACCACGAAGGACACGAAGTTCACGAAGGAATTAAAATAAATAGAAATTATATTAGAGATTCTTTAGTGTTTTCCTTCGTGTACTTCGTGATCTTCGTGGTGAATATAAAGTACTTTTAGAATGAAAAATCACAAAATATCTTTTCAAGTCTGGTCCAGTCAACAATGAATATTGCCCAAAAACAACCTTGAAAATCAGTTAACAACGGGATACTATGCTCTGCCATAATAACTATTGCCATGGCGGACGTCAACCTCCGCGGTTGAAAAATTTTTCGTTACTGCCGAAATTAAATGGTTATAGTCGTTATTCAAAACATGAAATCAGCCCCGGTCTAACCGAAGCTAATTTTATATGAAAAAAAAGAAAATACAGAGTAAAATCTATCTATTTTTGATCATCCTCGTCACCATCCTGGCGGTTGGAGCAAGGATAGTAGGACTCTCCTATGATAATCTCATCTCTTATAATCATGACGAACAGATCCACCTTCTGACCGCTGAAGAAATATTTTCCGGAAATTTAAACCCCCGCGATATCTGGGAAGGAAGGAAATTTCTTTATATCTTTTACCCCTGGCTCAGCATGTATATTGTGGCCGGGGTCTACTATATCTATGATCTGATCTTTTCCTGGTATTCATTTATAGCCTCCTGGCTGATTTTTATTGCCGGCGGAGGCGGAAGCTTTCTGCAAAAATATTCTTTCAATTATCAATGGCTTGACAAACGCCAGTCTCTTTACCTGGGGCGGTTGACGGTAGCTCTGATTGGAGCAGCCAATATCCCTCTGCTTTATCTGGTCGGAAAAAGATTATGGAACCGCCGGGTTGGTCTATTGGCCGCCGCCATTCTGGCATTTAACGGTTACCATGTTGCCAACTGCCACTGGATGAAGAATGATATTATCGCTACATTTTTTCTTACGGCAGCCTTTCTATTTATTGTCCGTATTTTTCTTCGCGGGAAAACTTCGGATTACATTTTTGCCGCTATCTTTTCCGCGGCTGCCATAAACGCGAAATCTTATACCGTGCCGATTCTGGCTTCGTGTCTTTTCGCCCATCTGGGAACTCTTCCGCGTTTAACGATCAAGGGCATCTTCCGGCGGCTAATCGACCGGAAGTTAATCTTATTTGTACTCGTCTTTTTGGTTGTCTTTGTGGCCACTTACCCGCTGCTCTATATGGATTTCAACTACATTGTTTCCAATTTTCAGAAGATGGCCGATAAAACAGAGACCGATGCCATGTTCGGGGGGCTGGGAAATAAAGCCCGACCCCGGACTTTTCTTCAGATTCGCGGGGATAACATCTGTAATTTCGCTCGTTTCTCTTGGGAGATGGGAGCTGGTATGGGGGGTTATGTATTACTGCTAGGAATTGGTGGAATAATAACAGCATTCTGGACCAGGAAAAAGCGATTACTTTTGCTGATATCTTTTCCGGTAATATATCTGATCGCCGCGGTGTTGGTAGCTTCCCCGGGGGTCAGATATCAGGATGTTATTCCCCTGATCCCATTTTTCGCCCTTCTGGCGGCGGTATTTATCCAGTTTGTCTTCCAGACCGTATTCAAGAAGCAATGGCTGGTGACCGGAGCGTTTCTAGCGTCGGGAATGATTCTACTGATTCCTTATCTCAGGATGGTAATCAGGATGGATTATGGCTACTGGGAGCGATCGGTTAGATATTATGCTACCCGTTGGGCGGGCCGGAATATTCCTCCCGGCAGTGCCGTCATCCGGGAATCGAAGACGCTCTCTCTGAATGGTTCCCGGTATCGATCCGCCCGGGTTCGAGCCCTCTGGGATCGAAATGTAGAGATTCTGAAAGCATCTGGGGTAGATTACCTGGTGGTAGCCGAACGCCATGAACGTCGGGCTCTGGAAGAAACAGGTTTATTCGGTCCCGAGCATCCCTATGGAAAATTCTATCTAACTCTGCCATCCGAATACGATCTTATAAAACAATTCAGCCTCGGGGAGATCCCGTATCGCGGCGGGGGGAGTAAGATCTGGCAGCTCCGGAAAGAATATCCAATAACTCCCGGGGGAATTAACTCCGCTTTATTGCGCAGAATTCAGAATGATTTCAGTTTTTCGTCACTCGATATCATCTTCCCGGATCAGGGGGGCCGTTGTGAAGGGACAACCGGATTTATTGTTCCCCCCGATGAACAACTGGGGCGTCTAATAATATCCCCGGTTCCTATCCCCCGGCTAGGGATTCAGGTTCTTCATGGAGACAAATCCGGGAAGATCAGAATCAGGTCCTCTTCCGACAAGATGCTGGAAGAATTCGGACCTGACCAGGTCCGACAGTTTGTCGTCTCCCCCCGTGACGGATTCCCGTTTATCGATTATTCTTACCGTATCAGTATCTCTTCCGCCTGGAATTCCCCCTCTCTGGTCAGGCTGCAGACTGACCCATACCGGATCGGTCTGGGCTATTTTGAAATAAAAGAGTATCGTAAAGCTATTCCCTTTCTGGAAGAAGCCCGTCGTATTTTTCCGGACGACTGGTATCCTCGGGTATTGCTTGCTTTCTCTTACAGTATGCTTGGTTCCAGAGAGAAAGCTGAATTTTATCGGGCTGAGGTGGAGAGGCTTTTTCCGGATTACAGATCGGCTTTGGGAATTCTGGGCGATGACGATCTATCCTCCGCCCGTTGGGCTGAAGAATTCAAAAATTTGACCGGCTTAAACCCTGAATGGATCTCTCAAAGAGCCGGGCAGTCCTGGTATAAAGATGAATTGATGTATGAGCCGGGAATGCGCCGGATAGAGATAAAGGAATTTTATCTTCCGAAGGGAGATTATCGGATCTGGCTCCGTCGATCTAGCTCTGGAAAAATTAATAAATTTGGTCTGCTATCCGCCCGGCTCCGCCGAGATGGAGCCGATCTCCTGCAATGGGATCTGCCGGAGGGGGAGGGGCCCGCGGATTATGAATTGAAAAATCGGAATATGAGCAATAAATATACCCTGATTATCGAGGGGGAAAAAGAGTCATTCTCCGGTTTGAACGAGATTCTAATCTATCCAACGGTTGATTCCATCCGTTCCCGGGTCAGCGAATATTTTAAGGAAATTAAATCAAATCAAACCGCGAAGGCAGGAAGATAGATAATTTCACCGCAGAGACGCAGAGAACGCAGAGAAAGACAAAAGCCAACTACCCTACATAATTAAATTGGGGTATAGTTTTTTCATCCTATTGAAATATAATAGTTTTTTATTTTCTTCTGTTCTTTCTCTGCGTTCTCTGCGTCTCTGCGGTGAATAAAGCTGCGAAGCTATGTTCTAGGAGTAAATATATGGACGTAAGCATGGAAAATAATTTACCGAAAGTGACGGTGATCACACCGATCTATAACAATGCCCGGATGATCGGAGAATGCCTGGATAGTCTCCTGCCCCAGGATTACCCTGATTACGAGGTGATTGTCGTCGATGACGGTTCCACCGACAATACCCGGGATGAAGTCTGCAAGTACCCGGTCAAGCTGATCAGTAATCCTCACCTGGGAATATCAGCTGCCCGCAACGCCGCGGTCAAGGCGGCCGAGGGGGAGATTATAATGACCATGGACTCTGATCTGAAAGTCCCCGGTGATTTGATCAGCCGGATGGTGGAATCGCTTCTGGACGATGAGAAACGGGGTGTAGTTATGTCCTGGTGGGATATATCCAATCCGAACAATTTGGTCGCCGCTTTGATATACCGGGGATATGAATATTACGTCCGGAACCTTTCAGAACCGAATTTTTTCTGGGGCTACTGTTTCGCGATCAAGAAAAAGATCTTCGATGAAATCGGTTATTTTGATGAATCCCTTCCTCTGGTTGAGGACGTTGATTTTGCCTACCGGATGATCGAGGCCGGTTACACGGTCAAGATTCTTAAAGATGTGCGGGTATGGCATTACTTCCGAGATAGTCTCTCCGGTCATCTCTCCCGTCACTTCAAGACCGCCCGGCATAAGTTCCTCTATGTCCACCGGGAGAAACGGTTTACCGACCAGCGGGGGAATGCGATGGAATATGTCAAACTTTTTCTCCATCTATTGACAGTCCTTTCGATCCTCGTATTGCCCTGGTATCCCCAGATATTCGTGGTTTTTCTGGGTTTATCTCTACTCAGTCATCTGCCGATGACCATCTGGTCGATGAAAAAAGGTTTTAAATATATCCTGATGATGCCCTTTGAATTCTTAACCAAGATAGGTTGGTCCCTTGGAGTAGTCCAGGGGCTGATCTGGCTGATTCGGGGATATAATCCGTCGCCGAAAGACTTATAAATGAGAAAAACAGAACGTCGAATCAGCCTACGCTAAAGCTACGGCGGGCAAAGTATCGAACGCGACAGAAATTAAGGCAGAATAATTAAAGGAAAAATAATAAAGTCCGAGACGAGGCTAATTATTCTGCCATTAATCATTCTGCCTTTAAAAGCCCCGAGGCGAGGCCAATAGTTCTGGTCCCCCCCGAATTTTATTCGGGATCTGCAATGGTCCTGTCATGAAAAGGGGGGAAGGTAGGAGGGGAGAAGAACAAGAAGTTTTAACCAGAAAAAGTGACAACTTAAAATAAGGACGTGACAGAGCCACGTTCGATGTTCAACGTTCGAAGTTCGGCTTTTAATTTTTCTAAAAACTTGATACTCTAAAAATCTGAACCATGCTACCTCCAATACCTGACAACGTATATCGACTTTATGACGGTCTCAAGTTCTGGGAACGCTGGCATGTCAAATTACGCTGGCGCCTCTGCCCCTTCATCCAGATCGCGGGCCATATTCCGGCGGAAGCACGGGTCGTTGATATAGGTTGCGGCCGTGGTCTGCTGGCCAATTATCTTGCCCTCGGGAGTTCTTCACGCCGGGTTATCGGGATAGATAAACAGGTCAAGAGAATTGACGCCGCCCTATCGTCAATCAAGGGGAGAGATAACATCCAATTTCATCTCCAGGATGCTCTTGAGCTTCATCAGGAGGAATTCGATGTGGCCATAGTTAGCGATATGCTCCACCATCTCACCTATCCCCAGCAGGATAAGTTGCTCGAACACTGTTACCGGATTCTGCCGGAAGGAGGTATCCTCTTGATGGAGGATGTAACCCCGGACCCGAAATGGAAGTGGTTAGCCCATTTTCTGATTGACCGCACCCTTAATTGCGGGAGAAGACAGAACTTCCGCAAGCTTGCTGATTGGGTGAGTTCACTGGAGAATCTTGGTTTTAAGGTAGAGCATTTTCCTGCCCACCGTAATATCCCGCTGCCGGATTTTCTCCTCAAATGCCGGAGATGAATAATCTGGTAAATTATTTAAGCATCATAGAATGACTGAAAATAAGAAAATTATTATTTTCCTGCTACTGTTATCTATACTTCCCCGGGTCATCTCCTTAGTTACATTCGATTTTATCGATTCCGGTGGCGGCAGCGATAGTGTTACTTATATTTTATTAGCCCGAAATCTTTTCACCGGCCTTGGTTATACTGAGTTCGGGTTGCCTCATACTGTACACCATCCTTTTTTTCCAATCATGATTGGTCTGGTATGGAAACTGGTGGGAGATCTGGCCTTGTCTGCCAAATTGGTCTCTTGCATCTCCGGCATCTTGTTGGTTATACCGGTATATTTCTTCTCTTCCAGCATATTTGGCCGCCGGACTGGGATTCTGGCAGGGATGATGACCGCACTCTCACCAATTCTTGTTTACGGATCGACCGAGTCTTTCTCCGAGCCACTGTATACTTTACTGCTGATTATGGGACTTACAGCGGGCTGGCTTTCTTTCAAGGTTGGCCGGTTTTATCAGTCGATATTTTCCGGAATTTTCCTGGGACTGAGTTTTCTAACTCATCCACTCGGGATTACCTTCCTCCCTCTGGTGGCGGGTTTCAACCTCTTGGCGGGTCGCCGTCGCTCTTGGCTAAAAGAGCGCATCCCGGCGGCCATTCTCATTACTGTAGCTTTTTGTTTGATCTCTTTCCCTTTTTGGCTTTACTTGCACTCGGTGACCGAAAACTGGCAAATAAGCGGAAGTAGTCATTACCAGGATTTCGGAATCCGGTACGATCAGAGTCGAGGGGCGGCAGAAAGTGAGGTTATTTTTTATCACATGGAAAAGCTTTTCGAACAAAAGCCGAGCGCCGATCCCAATCATAAACCTATAAGCATGGCTGAACTGATCATCTTTCATCCGGACCGCTTTCTCAGAATTATCGGTTTTAATCTGCGGGATGGATATCATGAAGCGGTGAAGACCGCCCATTACCTTGCTCTTCCCTTGACAGTGTTTTTTTCTCTCCTCGCGGCCGGTCTTTTAATTTTGTTCACTTCTTTTCTTTTCGCCTTTATCCGGCGGCGCCAGCGCCCGGCTATTTGTTATCTGGTCCTGATGTTTACACCCCTGAGCGTATTTCTGATCATGCAAATTGAGCATCGATATTTTTTCCCCTTTATTCCTCTGGCACTGATTGCTTTCGCCCGTATTGTTGATGGTAGTTGGAAATTTTGTAAGCGGAGCGCAACACTTCATAAAATATTTCTATTCGTATTGGTGGTGTATTATCTGTCTCTATCAGTGGCGAGTGGATTCATTATTTACCGCAAGGCCCTGAAGACGGGAATTCCTTATGAATACAAGATACTGGGGAACTGGATGAAGGAAAATATCCCCGGGGTTGATGAAGAGAAGGTAATGATGTTCCGCTTGGGAATTAGCTATTATGCCGGGTGTGATTGGAATGTCTTCTACTGGGGTGATTTCCCCGGTTTAAAGGATTATCTGCGGAAAAGAGATATAAAATACTTGGTAGTGGATAACTATAAATTACATATGATCCATCCTGACCTCCGTTTCCTGCTGACCGCTGATCCTCTCCCTCCAGATTTCAGTCTGATACGGGAGGTCGAGTTCGACAGGAGAAAGATCCGGCTCCTGGAATTTCATCCAGCGATGGAGTAGGTAGCTTCTCATACTATTGACCCCGGTAAACTGAGGGCACGTAGACGATTCTGGAACCCTGAAATGAATGTCGGGGGGCCATGACGATTCCCCTCTCCCTCGCCCCCTTTTATGGCAGGACCATTACAGGCAGGACAATTTCCCCCTACCTCCCCCCCTTTTTGAATATCCAACAGCCAACAAGTAATATCCAATATCCAAGTGCTTGTGTTGTCCTACCTGACGGAGGGATATCCGTTTCGCTCCGGCATCCCGAACTTGTTTCGGGATGTCATTTTTCATTGGATATTCCTTATTGGATATTGTTGTTCGAAGTTTGATGTTGCACGCTTTGCCCACCGTAGCTTTAGCGTAGGTTGGTTCGATGTTCGACGTTCAGTTTTTAGCAGTGTACTTACCGGTATTCCACCTTCACCCAATCTAGCATTACCCCCAGTTCCCGGGAGTCTTTGACCTCTGATTCCCGGCTCGGTTGCCAGGTGAAGGAGTTGAAGGTCATGGTGGCAATTCCCAGTTCCATGATCGGCCCGGATAGTTTCAGTTGATAGGTGTTTTCTCCCGGACGGAGTGTCAGTCCCCCGAGATCCTCTCCATTAAACTCAATAGTAACCGAACCGATTTCATCTCGCGATATTCCGGTATCGATAATGTAAAAACTGACGACCGTCTCGGTCGTCTCTCCCGGGGAAAGAGGAATTCGCAGTACCGCGGTCTGCCCGGTCCAGCGGACCGGAGTCCGATGAAGGTGTTTCTCCCGATGATAAAAGCCGCTTTCTATAAATAGTTCGTCGTCTCTCGTTCCCACATCGATCAGGATATTGTCATTTCCCGTGTATCTATCGATAAGCAGCTTAGAAGGATTAGGAATATTCTGGGATTGGATCTTCCCCTGGTAAGTATCGCCGGCTATATCTCTGTTAATCCGTTTGATAATCGCGTCCGCCAGGACCTGGGCTACAATCCGGCCTCCCCGGCTAGAATAATGAGAATGTTTATATAGACGGCTTTTCCCTTTCATCTCCGGTGCCGGATCCACCACAATGACACCTGATTTTTCCAGTTCTTCCAGAATTTGATAATGGGTCGGCCGAGTCCCCTGTTCCAGACATTTTATATCGTTTTTTTTGGGGATATGAAGGATGATCGGTATCTCTCCGGCTGCTCGCGCCTCCTGGGCAAACTTTTTTAAGATCAGGAGGCTTGTCCTCATCGGTTCACCAGCCGGATCCCAGTAATGGCGACCGGGTCGATGGTCGTACCGGCCTCCGGGATGCGGTTTATATTCATTGAAAAAAGTATATAATAATGCCAGGAATCTGCTTTTCAGCCAGAATGGTTGCCTGTAATTAGCGGGTACATACCAGTATTCATACTCTGCCAGCGGCGATTGAGATAAATATTCTAGCACATCTCCTACTTCCACCGGGGGAATGACCGGGCTGTTAACCAATTCCAGTTCATCCTTTTCATTGATGAAGAAGCGTGGTTTAGAGAATACCAGCCAGGTATTTCTGCTATAGAGGGATCGGAAGATATTGACAGTTCTCTTGATATTTTCCGGCTGAAATCCGAAGACCACGATCTTAGGTGAATACGTTTGACCCACGAATTTCCAGCGCAGATAAGCCTGCCCGACTCCGTATCCGGGAACACCGAAATTCAGGACTTCCGCGGAGATCCTGGATTCAATCAGATCATCTTCTAAAAATTTTCCCCAGGTTTCATCGAAAGGTTCTTCATCTCCATGAGTAAATGAATCCCCGAAGAGCTCTATCCTGAGAACCCCCTTCGGCGGGGAGAGAGGATACTCATTGGGGCGTGACCGGATTCCGGCGGAGTTGGATAAATACATACCTTCAACGTTGGTCCGGTTGGGACCGATGGTCCAGCCCAGGAGAGGATCGTCGATGACATAAGCTTCGGATTGCCGATTAAAATAATGCTCCATCTTTCTCCGGACCATCTCCGCCGGAAAATGGTATGGCAAGAGCGGCCGCTTCCCGTAGTATGCTTGTCCGTCCTCGTTGGTTTTGGTTATCAAGCGGGCGACAACTTCGCAGAACCCGAGACCGAGGAGAGTGGCGATAAGGAGCAGAATAAGATTATTAATCCATCGAGACTTCATAGTATTGATAGGCATAATATATATTTAATAAAGACCATGTCAATTTATTTGGTTCCGGTATCCGGGGAATAAATTCCTGCTTCGGAATTTTAATAAAGTATCTCTCCTCGGTCGCGAATTTATGTGGTATACATTATTTCAACAAACAAAATCCAGTTAAATCTTTGAAACTATTTCAATCAGTGATCTGATATAATTAGTGTCTGACCGAAAACCCCGATTTTTGGTAGCCGCCGGCTTTAGCCTGCGCAAGCAATAGAATACAACGCTTTCTATGGCAACCAATTAACGCACCTCAAAAGGTGCGGCTACCACTCATCCCCCACAAAAATCGGGGTTTTCGGTCAGACACTAATTATGTAGGTCTTGGTTCAAAACTAAATTAGAGAACGAAGTGAGCTAATTTAATGAAAATGGCCGAAAATCTGTATTCCTTGTTCAACACCACCACGGAAACTCACTGGTGGTTTGTGGGAAGGAGGAAGATTGTTATCAGCCTCGTGAGAAAAATCATCGACGGAATCATCCGTCCCAGGATAGTAGATGTCGGCTGCGGGGCAGGAGCTACCTTAAGACAATTGGAAGACCTGGGAACCGCGATCGGTGTCGATATCTCCTCCAGTGCTGTTAGTTATTGCCGGCAGCGCGGCTGCCGCCAGGTCTGCCTGGTGGAAGAAGAGCGCCTGCCTTTTGGTGACAAGAAAATCTCTTTGATCGTATCCCTGGACGTGTTGGAGCATATGGATTATGATTACCGGCATCTACGGGAATATCATCGGGTTCTTAAAGATGATGGAAAAATTCTGCTTACCGTTCCTGCTCTCCCCTGGCTCTGGTCCAGCCATGACCAGGCCAACCGGCACCGGCGAAGATACACTCTAAACCACTTGAAGACTTTACTGGAGAGAGAGGGGTGGAAGATAGAGCGGCTGACCTACTTCTGCACTTTATTATTCCCCCTGATTATGGTCATCCGGCTGATATCGAAAGTAGTAAATAAGACCATAAAAAATTATAATGCCGATTGGAATTTTAAAATTCCGGGGCTTGGTATAAACTGGCTCTTCACCCGGATATTCGCCGGCGAAGCTTTCTGGATTTCACGGAGGCGACTCCCGATTGGTTCTTCCCTACTGGCGGTCTGCCGAAAACGATGATTGTACTCTCTGTCTTTGCGGGGTGTTAATGGTCTTCAACGATCTTTAACGTTTTTTATTTTCAACGTCCTTATTTTTGAACGATAGCGCCGGAGGCGCTATCTCTAAATGAAAGTATCTAAAATAATCGAAGCATTGTTGAGCAATCCCCTGGTATATCGGTTGCATGCCGCCGGAGTGGATCGCCCCAAACTGGCCGCGATCCGTAAGTTTTGTTCCGATTACTCCGGCATGAAAGTCCTGGACTTAGGCTGCGGCCCTGGAAATATGACCCACCTTTTTTCCGGAGCGGATTATACCGGTGTTGATATAAACGAAAGATATATTTCCGTTGCTCGAAAACGGTATCCCGGATTGAATTTTATCGGCGGAGATGTCAATCGGGTAGAGTGGGGGGCGGGGTTTGATATAATCCTGATCAATTCTTTATTGCATCATCTTGATGATAATGAAGTCTCTAAAATCTTGAAAAAGGCTGTTGCCGCTCTCGGAGAAACAGGCAAAGTTATTGTCCAGGAGCCCCTGATTCCGGGGAAAGATGAGTGGTCTTACCGATTGATGATGAGGCTTGATCGGGGTAATTATTTCCGGTCGTTATCGGACTGGAAGAACATGCTGGAGCAGGCCGGTTTATACCCCGAAGAGATATTTTTCTACCAGCTTCGAGTCTTCGGTTTCAAGAATTATCATATGGTTTCGATGCTTCTTGAGAAAAGAACCTAGCAGCGCAACTTATTGAACCGCGGATTAAGCGGATTATGCTGATTAG
>Ga0075123_10001453_pt1 | contig 11883 bp, 1 predicted proteins | sample AntAceMetag02UKX_FD_69808 | JGI IMG/M metagenome (GOLD analysis project Ga0075123, IMG submission 69808) | Saline lake microbial communities from Ace Lake, Antarctica - Antarctic Ace Lake Metagenome 02UKX | ecosystem: Environmental > Aquatic > Non-marine Saline and Alkaline > Saline | place... | reverse complement strand
TGATGTGTACATGAGACTGGCCCAGAGCATATCGGGGAGGGTATGGGACGCGGAGACCAAGGCGCCGGTGGCCTGGGGGCACATACGGTTTCAGGATTTAAGCAGGCTTTCGGGGGCTGTGAAGACAGACCGACAGGGCCGGTACAAATTTTACTCACCTGCGGGGCGAGTGTCGATGGAGTGCAGTGGTTCGTTGTATCGGTATTTCCCTCCGGAATCAGGGGCGGAAAAGGATATCGTTCTGGCCGCCGGTGAGCAGGTCAGTGGTATTGATTTTTCGGTTCGCAGCGCCGAGAAATTTACGGGGGTGGTGACACTGCCGGACGGCAGGGCGGCCGAGGGCGTCGAGGTGGTCGTGGTGTTTCGTTGGCCGGACAAGCCGTTTGCTTTAGCTTCAAGTCAACCGACTTATCGTGGTCCGTCGCACGTGCGTCTGAGGACAGATGGACAAGGCATATTCACAGGTTACTTTCGGTGTATGGACTCAGAGGACCCTAACGCAAGGCCCGACATGCGTATTGTGGTTTTTACGGCGGACCAATCGATGGGCGCCGCGATGCGGATCAATAGCGCCGCCGATGGCTATCCGCGGGAGCCTATAAGGATTGAATTGGGCCGGGCGGCTACGGCGAGGGTGCGATTCGTGGACACCGCCGGCAAAGGGATTGGTGACGCAGTAGTCAAGGCTAAGCGGGTTCAGCACGGGGAGAATGAAAACGGCATGATGATTTACGGCGGTGTGGATGATAAAGGTGTCAACTGCAGGTATACAGGGGACGGGTGGTATCGGCTGGATGGTCTGATACCCGGGCCGGGTTACAGGTTCCAGCTTTCGGCGCGTGGGTACGAGTATTATGGTGTCAGGAAGGAGTTGGGGCGTGAGAGGTATGTTTTCGAGTCCGGCCAGGAGCTGGAGCTTGGCGAGTTCGAACTTAAGCGCAGGAAATTTCAACCACCGCCTGAATTTGTCAAGCCTGTTGACGATGAAGCAGGCTGGGGCGAGGCCGTTGGTGGTGTTGAGGTTCGGTTGCTGGCGGAGAAGCGGATATGGAAGGAAGGGGAGGTGCCGCGATTTGTGGTGGATGCGCGAAATATGGGAGGCAATGATTATGAAGTTGTTTCGCCTCACGGGGGTTTCAGCGAAACAGAAGTTGACGGGCGGTGGTATCGGCGTCCTGTGCGTTCGACAATTATTGAATTGCCTTTTAAGAGATTGGGCTGGGCGGTGCAGTTGGGCGGTCAGTGGGTTACTATAGCCGGGATACCGGTGGAAACATATCCAGAGGCGCTATCGGAATATATACGATTGAAGCCGGGCAAACATTCGGTGCGCATTGGCTTGATTTTGCGTAACACCGATCGCCACAACAGAGAAGATATTCGGGCCGTGAGCGAGCCTGTTGAGATAGAGATTTTGCCGGCTGAAGGCAGGACTAATGTTGGGCTTTCGCAGGGGGCGGCGGGGCGGCGGGTTTTGGAGTTGTTTGGCGGTTATGTTGGGGGCGGAAGACCTGGTGAAGAAGAACCTGCTGACGTAGAGAATGAAATGCCGCGATTTGGGTGGTCGGATATTCCTGTCCTTCTGGAATTGGCGGAAAGCGACAAGGTTTTGTCGAATGTGCCGGGTTCGTTGATTTCGTCGTATGCTCAGGGGCGGGGGCGTGAGGGGATGGTTGCGCTGTGGTTGATAGAAGGGCTGCGCCAAAGGCAGGTTGCGCTGATGAGATATGAGCAGACGAGGACCAGACGCGTGGGGGCTGGCTATGTACTGCCGCTGAATCCGATATGCCTGAAGCCGGATATGTCGCTTGAAGAATGCGAAAACTCGGCGCAGATACATCGTGAAGTTCTGGAGGCATACCGGAAATGGTGGAGCGCTGTGGGGTCAAAGCCTGCGAAGGAGGCGGCGATATTTTATCCGCTGGATCTTACGGATATTCAGTGGCGTGGTCCGCAACGCTGGGAAGAGTGGGGCGATCTGGAGATATCTGAGAATGCATCTGCCGCCGGTGTCGTCGGGCAGAGAATCATACGTGAATTAGAGTATCACAAAGATGTTAGTGAGTATCGCCCCGGCAGAAAGGTGAGAACGATTCATTATGGTTTGCACAAGCCGGGACAGGCAGCGGGGCCTTTTAAGAAGGAGATGCTGAAGGTTCAGAAGGTGCTTGTTCATTTCTACGATGACAAGGGCAGGCACGTGCGAGACAAGGTAGTCTTTGCCGGTATCAAGGCCAGTGAAGATGTGGAGGTTAAGGATAGTAAGATAAGCGAGAAGCTGCGCAAGCAGAATGTGGTGTCGGGGGAGGCTGAGTCGGTGATGCTTGGATTCCAGCAAGCGCTTAAGAGGGGCGATTGGTCGAAGGCGCTTTCATATTGTTCTGAGAACGTCAGGTCGAAGGCGCAGGTGTATGAATCGGCGGAAGCTTTTTTCGAAGATATTGTTTTCTTCGATGAAGTAGTCCTCCGTGAACTAATCCAATTTTCTGAAATTCGCTGGCAAAGGGGCAATAGGCGGAACCCTACTTGTTTGTTGAGAATGGAGGTGCCCGATTGGGAGGGTGCGTTGGAATGGGTTTTATCAGTTCGACAGGAAGAGGCGAAGTGGAAAGTTGATTTTTCTGTCAAGCCGCTCGAGATCCGAACTGAACATGAGATTCTCGAGCAAAAGGTGAGGAACAGGCAATGGAAGATTGATCGAGAAAAGAGCAGAGACGGTCTTCAACTGCGTCTTACTGCGCTAAGTGAAAAGTTTGTCATAGGAAAGCCTATGTTGTTTCGACTTGAGATAACCAATACCAGCGATGAAGCGCTGGGGTACTGGCTAAACCTCTGGATGGTGAACGAAAACTTGACAGTAAAGGATCCGAACAGCAAGAAGCTTCGCTATTACCCAATTATGTACGATTTTCCACTTAGCACTGAGTTTTTGTGGCCGGGAGAGACTGTCGTGGTTGCGGATAATTATGATGCGAGAGGGCAATATCATATTGCAAGACCTGGAAGGTATTCTTTTCAGCATGTTGATCCCTGGGAAATCATAACGTCTAATGTTGTTGAGATCGATATTGAGGCCGGAGAATTATCAGCTTTGGAGGGCGTTGTAGAGAAACTAAAGCCCGTTGTTCCTGAGGGCTTGAGTTTTTGGAGATGGGGCCGACCCTTTAAGGACTTTGTTGAGGGCGGGACAGGTCAGGCTGTTTCGATTAACATTACCGGCAAGCGAAGTGGGAAAGAGTTGCCTCCTTCAGTGTTCATGTTCGTTTTTGCGGATGCTGATCCGGCGCAGATTAAACTTAGACATCATCTGGATGAAATGGAATTTTGGGGAATGTGCAAATGGGGGCCGGTTTATGGTAAGGGGCCTAACGTTGAATCGATCTGGCCCGACTACAAAGAGAAGATTATGAAAGCCCTTGATATTCAGGTAGCGAATGCAGGCAAGGCGACTGTCGATAATGCCGGTTGGGGTGAGGCGGTTGAGGGGGTGCAGGTTCGGCTGCGGTGGGAGAAGGATGTGTGGAAGGCTGGTGAGGTGGCTGCGTTTTCTCTGGACGTGCGCAATCAGGGCCAAAAGCCTTTTCAGTCTGCACGTATGATGGAGCCACACTGTGAGGTTGAGTACAACGGCCAATGGTACGGCTGGGGGGAGCCGTCAATTATGGAGACCCCGGCTTGGCAACTCGCCGCAGGGAAGGAACACATTGATGCGGTCAAGGTCAGCTTGGTTGACTCCTGGGCTGCTCCGAAAGAGGGACACCCACTGGAATTAGCGCCGGGTATTATCGAGAAAAGGGGCAAGCGGTTGCGACTTTCGCCTGGCAGGCACACAGTTCGTGTGTCGTTTGAGCCTGAAAATGGCCCGAAAATGATAAGCAATTTGGTTGAGATTGAGGTTTTGCCGGTTGAGGGGAGTGTGGCGGAGGAAACGGTCGAAGAGACCGTGCGCGACCTTCTTTATGAGACAAATCATATCAGTTCTCTGCTTGGGCAGTCGCCGAGTTTGGCGAATGCTGAGAGGATTCTAAAGCATGTGAGGATGGAGCCGCAGGTTGGTAGGCTGCTGAGAATCGCTCGGGAGGGTACGGAAGAACAGAAGAAAGATCTGCTGGAATCTGTGAAGCGGATGTGCCGTGAGTACGAGCGGCTGCCGGATTTCGCGACCGATCCGAACGCGCCGTGGCAGGCGACCGCGATGCATGCTCCTGGAATAATGGGGTATGCGCTTTTGCTGTGGCATCTGGAAGAAGATCCGGCCGAGACGGTGAAGATTGTTGCGAGAATGTACCTGCGCAGGCAGAAGGCTTACAGAAGATATTTCAAGAGGGAGCGTGATGAGTGGAGCACGTCTGACGCCGGGGCTGTTATGGTGTGGGTCTGCGATAGATCTCTGGATAAGTTGCTGTCGGCCGGCGAGGGCAGATTGCTCAGCGCTCGAGAAGGGATGGCTCTGGAAGAGTTCAGAAGATACCGGGACAAATGCATCCAGGAAACGGGCAAATGGAATCCAGCCTCTGAAGAGATCAGAGTAATGAAATTTGCCGTAGATTTTTCTCTGAAAGGACCCGACGTTTTGCCGGCTGATTCTTTTGCGGAGGCTAAGAGGGGCTCGATGGAGAAGTTGAGGGATTTGGGATTGGGGTTGGTTATGTATGCCAATGATGATGAGAATGGGCGGTTTCCGGCGGATTTGAGTGAGTTGGGCAATTACATCGAAGATTTGCCGTGGTTTGTTGAGAATGTTGAGTATGTTGGCTGGGGCAAGAGCATGCGGGATGCGCCGGGAACCGCGGTGGCTTATGACAGGACGCTGTTGAAGCATGGGAGGGGGACCAATGTTTTGTTTCTTGATTCGCATGTTGCTTTCAGGGGTCCTGAACAGCTTGAGGAGTTGGGTATTGTCAAGCAATGGGATGGTGACCCGCGGATCGGTTATGGCGACAGGCTTACATATCCAAGGAATATATGGGACCTGACGAGCAAGGGGCGTGCCGGACGAAGTGAGCAGGTGCGCAAGCAATTGGGTGAGGAGGTTGACCTTTCGGTCTGGCAGCGGGAAATGTCTTTTGAAGAGGCGCTGGATGAGTTGAAGAATTCGGTTCATCCGGCGTTGAAAGTTATTGTGCTTTGGACCGATCTGGAGGTGAACGCCGAGATAGAACGGACCACCCCGATTGGCATGAACGGGGTAGCCGGGATTAAGTTGGTGACGGCGCTGGAGCTGTTGTTGACGTCTATGTCGGTAGGCCGAGTTGAGCTTGGTTATGTTGTTGAGCACGGGATAATCACAATAGGGACAAAAGATTCGCTTCCGAAGAAGCTTGCGAGTCGGGTTTATGATATTTTCCGTTTTGTCGGACCGGGCGGTGGTGGATATCCGGCAGGTAGCTTCGGTGATGTTGTTAATCGGTATGGAATGGGTATTGGCGGTGATGATGGGCGGAGCAGTACCAAAACCGAAGAGATTCGCAGACGGATAATGGAGGAAGTTGAGCCGGGAAGCTGGGCCGGCAGGGGAGGTGTGGGTTCGATACGGATTTATGCGAATAGCAGGCTCTTTGTTGTGCAGAGTCCTGAGATTCACGAGAAGATTGAGGAGTTTCTTCGAAAGATGCAGCAGCAGGTTGCGATTGAGATGCGGGTTTTGATTGTGGGTGATGACTTTTTTGAGGACCTTGGCATTGATGCGGATGTGAATAGCTGGGACGTCAATAGCTGGGGAACGGGCGGAGGGCACCGGTGGGGCGATCGTGATTTGGTGTCGCCGAGGACACCAGTATTCGGAGGTTATCCGAAGGTGCTTGATGGCTGGCAGGCAAACTGGCTTAAAAAAGCTACTCAGGCTCATAAGGGTTCGAGAATGCTGGTGGCGCCGAGGTTGAAGGTTCTGGATGGTGAGGCGGCGGTGTTTTCGGTTGGGGCGGGTTTTGTGGTGATGGTCAAGCCGAAGGTTATTGGCGGCGGTGAGGAGATATCGCTGGATCTTGATTTGGAGTTTTCTGATGTGTTGGATTTTGAGTGGTACAAATATGAGCAAAAACAGACGTATAAGATGCCGCAGGTAGAGGTTACGGAAGTCAAGACGCGTGTGGTGGTGCCGAACGGAGGGAGTGCGTTGGCAGTTAGGCAGAAGGTGAAGGTGAGGGACCGCGATGGTGAGGTTGCGGAGAAGATGCTTTTGATTCTTTTGAAAGCGGTGAAAGTTGAGGCGAAGCCGGGAGATGATGAAACGCCCGCGGGCATGGGTATGGGTGGGCTCGGCAGTTTCAGGGGGAATTGACGGCCGGGAAGGGGTGAAATAAGGGATCGCAGCAGGGAGTTTGTTTTTAGTGGGGTGTGATTTTAGTTGATTCTGGGGTGGGAGTGGGTATTCTATGTCACTAAGAGAACTGTGGATTTGACAACTTTGGCGAGGAATCGTTTCGGATGACAGATTCTTAAGGCGGAAAAGGGAAGAAGGAAAGAATTATGTTCTCTAACCGTTTAAACGGGAAATGTCAGATTAAGAAGGGGGGCGACTTTATGCGGTCTGTGATCTTTAGATATTTTTTCACAGCAGCGATGCTGATTTCGCCGGGAGGAGTTTTTGGTTCGCAATTGTCTTTTCCGGGCGCCGAAGGTTTCGGGCGGTTTGCAAAGGGCGGCCGCGGAGGACGTGTGATCGAGGTGGCAAACCTCAATGATTCGGGGCGGGGCAGTCTTCGGGCGGCGGTCGAGGCTGAAGGGCCAAGAATAGTTATCTTCCGAGTCTCGGGCAATATCGAATTGAAACGAGGGCTGAAAGTAACGAATCCATATATAACGATAGCAGGGCAGACGGCTCCCGGTGACGGGATATGTCTCAAGGACGCTTCGATGCGGATCGGGACGCACGATGTGATAGTACGGTTTATGCGTTTTCGATTAGGGGGCGATGGGGACAAAGACGACGACAGCCTTGGCGGCCAGGGTTGTGAGAATGTTATTATCGATCACTGCTCGGCGAGCTGGAGTGTTGACGAGACGATGACGTTTTACCGCAACAACAATGTCACTGTTCAGTGGTGTATTATCAGCGAGAGTCTCTGGAAATCTCACCATATGAAAGGCGCTCACGGATACGGAGGTATATGGGGCGGTAACAATGCGACGTTTCATCATAATCTGTTTGCGCATCACAGCAGCAGGAATCCCCGCTTTGCAAGGAATGAGAATATCGATCACCGTAACAACGTGATCTATAACTGGGGATTCAACAGTGCATACGGGGGTGAGGGTTGCAGCGTGAATATGATCGCGAACTACTACAAACCCGGCCCGGCCACCGAGGGGGGCAGAAAGAAAAACCGGATCGTCGAAATATATGATTCGGCAGGGAAGTGGTATGTGGCCGAAAACTTCGTCGAAGGCAATCCAAAGGTATCTGCGGACAACTGGGCGGGAGGTGTTCAGGTTAAAGGCAAGCTCGACCTGGCCCGATTGCGGGTTGATAAGGCATTTCCGGCGGCGGCAGTTCGGACGCAGACGGCGAAGGATGCTTATAAGGATGTTTTGAGTTTTGCCGGCGCGATATTGCCGAAACGTGATGCGGTTGACAGGCGTATCGTTGAGGAGGTGGCAGCGGGGACGGCACAATACGGCAGGAGTTACGAAGGCGGTGGTAAGGGTATCATCGATTCCCAGGAAGATGTGGGCGGGTGGCCCGAATTGAAGTCGGCTGAGCCGCTTTCCGATAGCGACCATGACGGTATGCCTGACGAGTGGGAGCAGGCGAAGGGATTGAATCCGAAAGAAGCGAGTGATGGTGCGAAGGATAGAGACGGGGACGGCTATCTGAATGTCGAGGAGTATCTAAATTCACTGGTCGCTGCAAAACAGGGATAATAAATCATTGGGAGATACTACATGGTTTTCCGATAGAGCGGCACGGCGGTAGAATCTGGGCGGAATCGACTCTGGGTGTAGGCTCGGTGTTTTCTGTTGTGTAGCCGAAGGCTTGAGAACAGGAACAGCCGGCTGGAGGACTGGGTGTTGCAGGTAAATCATTTAGGGTGGCGAGCATTTTTTCATTATTGACTGGGCCTGTCGAAATAGTACAATTGGGTGTGATCTCTGCTTTTTCCGTTTTTACCTGTGGAAGGGCCGGAGTGAGGGGTTGTGACGATGACAGGGCGGGCAAGCAGGGAAGGCGTCTAATGCAGACGCAGGGCGAGCAGAGTTGAGCAGGAGTAGTTACGGCCGTTTCGGGAGGCGATTATTATATGGATGGAGCGAGGCCTGCAAGTTCTGGTGGGACTTCCGGCAGCGGCCAGCGCACGGTGGCGGGCCCGCTTGTCATTGGCGGTTTTGCGCTGGCGGTTTCTCTTACCATTCTGATATTGGGGGGGCTTGTCTGGTACACGCGGCTGTCATACCGGCATTGGGAATCTGCTGAGACATTGCACTACAGGATAGCGGAACTGAGCGGAGAGATCACACATATTGATGAAGTTCTGACGATGTCTGCGCGGATGGTTGCGGCCACGGGCGAAGCGCGGTGGGAGGCCCGGTATCGTAGTTTTGAGCCGCAGTTAGACGCTGCAATCAAGGAGGCAAGGAAACTGGCTCCGGAACTAAGCGAGGCAATCAGTCAGACCGATGTAGCAAATGTAAAACTTGTGGAGATGGAGAACAAGGCTTTCGAGTTGGTTCGCGGCGGCGACCTCGAAGGCGCGACGGATGTACTGTACAGCGCCGAGTATGAGAATCAGAAGCGGATATACAGCAGCGGGATTGCCGAGGTGACCGAGCGGATGCGTGCAAGCGTGCAGGCGAAGCTGGATGAATATCGTCGGGTAAGCAGGGTAACGATCGCCGCTCTTGTTGTTGCTGTAGGACTGGTGGCGCTGGCGTGGGTGGCTGCGTTCGGGACATTGAGGCGATATATCAGTGAGCGCAAGCGTGCGGAACTTGCTCTTCGCATGAGCGAACAGTGTTTCCGAGCGATAGCGGACTATACTTACTTTTGGGAGATATGGGTCAGTCCGGGGGGGCGCCCTCTGTGGACGAATCCGGCGGTTGAGAGGGTGACCGGGTATGACATCAAGGAGTTTATGTCGGGATCGGAGTACTTAATCGGCCTGGTTTGCGAAGAAGACAAGGACCGTGTGGGTCGTGCATTGAGGTCGGCGCTCGGTGGAAGCACAGGTAAAGAACTGGTGTTTAGGATGCGTCGCAAGGACGAGCGAGTGATCTGGGTGGAGATGTCGTGGCAGGCCATTTACGACAAGAAGGGTAATTCGCAGGGGTATAGGGCGAGCATTCGTGATATTACCAACCGCAAAGAAGCCGAGCAGGAGGTGCGTCAGTCGCGCCAGATGCTTCAGTCTGTTCTTGATACGATACCGGTGCGTGTCTTCTGGAAAGATCGGGACTCGGTTTACATCGGGTGCAACCGTCTGTTCGCAGAGGACGGGGGATTCGAGTCGCCGGATGAGATTGTCGGCAAGAACGATTATGAGGTTGGCTGGAATGACCGGGCGGATTTGTATCGCGCAGATGACCGGTACGTGATAGAGACCGGCAATGCCAAACTCGGTTACGAAGAACTTCAAACCACGCCGGACGGCAGGCAGATCTGGCTTCTGACGAGCAAGATCCCGCTGACCGATGTTGACGATAATATTGTAGGTGTACTTGGCACGTATGAAGACATTACCGATCGCAAGAAATCACGGGATGCGTTGCGAGAGAGCGAAGAGCGTCTGAGAGATTTCTTCAGGAATGCGCCGGTCGGTTTCCATATATTCGGACCGGACAGAGTCATAACCGATGTTAATGAGGCCGAGTTGGCCATGATTGGTTACGATCGCGATGAGATAGTGGGCAAGAAGACGTGGGCCGATCTTATCGTTGCCGAGCAGAAAGAGCAGTATGAAAAACACTGGCAGGACATGAATACGAGCGGTGATGTTCGTAACCTGGAATATACGCTGGTTCATAAAGACGGTCATCGCGTCGATGTGATTCTCAACGCGTCGTCGAGATTCGATGCCAGTGGCAAGCTTGTCAATACCCGCGGAAGCGTCTTGAACATTACCGAAAGAAAGCAGGCTGAGGAAGCTCTGCGGTTGGTCGTTGAAGGAACTTCGCGTGCCACAGGCGAAGAGTTCTTCCGGTGTTTGGTTGAGTCGCTTGCCGGTGCATTTGGATTTCGTTACGCATTTGTCGGGCGAGTGGTGAGCCCGAAGCGGGACGAGATTGATACAGTTGCGGTATGGGCCGGGGAGGGTTTTGCGGAGAATTTCAAATATGAATTAGCGGGGACGCCGTGCCAATTTGTTGTTGGCCAAAAAACCTGTTTCTTTCCCAAGGAGGTGCAGCGGGAGTTTCCTGAGGACCACTTGCTGGTCGATCTGGGAGTTGAGAGTTACCTTGGGATTCCGCTTTTTGATTCTTTCGGCAATGCTCTGGGCTTGTTGGCTGTGATGCACGATGAGGCGATGAAGCCGCTTCCACATGCGGAAGCGATAATGACGATCTTTGCGTCACGTGCTGCGGCGGAAATTGAGCGGGCTATGGTGTCACGGGCATTGGCGGATAGCGAGAAGAAATTCCGGTCGGTGGTTGAAACGGCAACGGATGCTATGATCTCGGCGGACAGTTGCGGCGACATAACTTTCTGGAACCCTGCGGCGGAAAAGATGTTCGGGTATTCTCGGGACGAAGTATTGGGTAAACCGCTTACGACGATTATGCCCGAGCAGTATCACAATTCACATATAAAGGGTCTCAATAGAGTGGTGACAACGGGCAAGTCTCGCTTAGAGGGGCGTGTTGTTGAGTTGTCCGGTCTGCGGAAAGACGGCAGCGAATTTCCCCTAAGCCTTTCGATTGCGAGTTGGGCGACGGAAGAGGGGATGTTCTTTACGGCCATTTTGCGTGACATTACCGATCGCAAGGGGGCTGAAGAAGAATTATTGAAGGAAAAGATACTCTCTGAGACTGTGATAAATAGTCTTCCTGGTGTGTTCTATCTTTGCGATGAGGAAGGGAATTTGGTTCAGTGGAACACGAATTACGAGGAGATTACAGGGTATTCATCCGACGAATTAGCAGAAATGAAAGGGCCTGATTTCTTTGCGGCCGATGAGAGAGAGGCCATGGTTGAGAAAGTCCGCGAGGTTATGGGCAGCGGCATGACTGCGTCTGCGGAAGCGAATATCCTGTCCAAGAGCGGCAGAAAGATACCTTATTATTTTACAGGTTTGCGGATGATGCTGGGCGGCAGGCCTTATCTTGCGGGGATGGGATTTGACCTCACGGAGCGCAAGCAGGTGGAAGAGGCGCTTCGAACGTCGGAAGCCAACTACCGGGAGATTTACAACTCGGTCAACGACCTGATTTCGGTTCATGACACCGATACCGGTGAGATGGTTGACGTCAATGAGAGAATGTGCGAAACATTAGGGTATACTCATGAAGAAATGTGTGGTATGAGCGTGGAGGTAATCACTGCGCCTGTGCCTCCGTACACTCAAGAAAATGCGATGAAAAGGATGAAGAAGGCGGCAGCGGGAAACCCGCAGCTTTTTGAGTGGCTGTGCAGAGACAGGGACGGCAGACACATCTGGGTGGAGGTGAGTTTAAAGCGGGCGGAGATAGGTGGCAAGACCCGGGTGTTGGCGGTTGTGCGTGATGTGAGCGAACGCAAAAGAGCCGTGGAAGAACTGCGTGAGAGGGAAGAGAGATACCGCGAGTTGGTTGAGATGATGAACGAAGGCCTTGGCTTGACCGATGCGGACTACAACTTTACTTACGTCAATAAAAGATTGGCGGAGATGTTGTGCTATACGCCGGAGGAGATGATCGGCCATCACATTACCGAATTTCAGGACGAACAGAGCAGGAAACTGATGAAAGAGC
>Ga0075123_10001452_pt1 | contig 11884 bp, 8 predicted proteins | sample AntAceMetag02UKX_FD_69808 | JGI IMG/M metagenome (GOLD analysis project Ga0075123, IMG submission 69808) | Saline lake microbial communities from Ace Lake, Antarctica - Antarctic Ace Lake Metagenome 02UKX | ecosystem: Environmental > Aquatic > Non-marine Saline and Alkaline > Saline | place... | reverse complement strand
TATTTCCTGATCCCAGCGCCAAATACCGTCCAGAGGGAAACAGATGCAAATGCAACACAGGTTAATATCGCTGCTGACAGAGCCAGATGAAACAGTGATCCAATCTTGTTTGCCAAAAAAGTTGAATATATAGTCAACCCAAAAATAATAGCTTTTGGATTTAAGATTTGTAAGATAAACCCCTGAAAAAACCCCATGGGCTTTTGTTCTTCTTCCTCAAAAGTATAGCTGGCTCGCAGGGTATGCCAGGCAAGCCAGAGGATGTACAGCGCGCCGATGATTCTCAGCACGCCTTCAAACGCAGGGAACGTTGATAATAAGAACGATGATACCCATCCGCTCAGCAGCAGGACAATAAAGAAACCAGCTACGATCCCCAATAGATACCGCAGCGTCCGCCGATAGCCGTACAAGATTCCCATAGACGCGCTGGAAATATTATTGGGGCCTGGGGTAAAAGTGGCCACCACTACAAACGAAGCCAATGAAACAAATTCTGGGTCCAAGATCTCATCCTCATCACAAAGGTAAATATTCCGTCAACTATACCACCTGATTCAATTCCATTCAGCCTCAATGAAGATTTAGGTAGCCGCTCCCTCTGGTTTCGCTAAAAAGCATCCGGTCGATGATACAATGGGCGCAGACTTTATTCGATATGGAGAAATGATGGATATGGTGTTCAAAGTTGCCGCCCTGGATGGGGATAGAGACTGTGCCCGGTTTACTGAAGAGGGCATGGAAGGCGCTATATGCAAGAACCCGAACAGACCGGTCAGCCTGATGAGCCTGGAATCGAGACAGCGCGTGGACCAGGCTGAGCTGCGCGGGCTGTGTTATGACCGCTTCAGAGCGGATGTCACCCTGGACTGCATAGAAATGCCGGCTAAAGGCTCACTCATAAAATGCGGTGAGCTGGTGCTTGGCATCTTGCCAGAGGGAAAAACCTGCTGGCCTGAATGTAAACTGTTAAAAGAGAAGCTCCCCTGCCCATTGAGAGACGGGGTGAGATATGCCCGAGTTGAGTCTCCCGGGAAGCTGTGCCGGGGCGACAGCTTCATGGTTGAAAAACAGGAAGGATAGATTCTGTAGATGGTAATAGGAGTAATTCCTTTGGTCCACTAGATAATGCGCCCATTTTGGGCGCTTTTTTCTTCTCAAAACCCGTAGGGCACGTAGCTCCCGTCGGGGGAAATTGGGAGCGCGCCTCAATGGCATTGATGAGGCCGAGGGCCGCAGGTCCCTTTGGGTCCACCACATCATCAACAATCTTAGACACAACAAAACCTACCATAATATGAAGCTTTTTTGCGCATATAGCTTGTGGTCGTAGCCAGACTTGTTGTAAGGTCGGCTGAACGTGTGACTTTCATATTCAAATTCAGTACGGAGCTAGATTAGACGATAGGAAAATAAGGAAAACAGAAAAATATCCGCAAGGTTCGCAGACGATAACGAGATTTGTGGGCTTTTTTGTCTTGTGGCAGAAACTGTCATAATTTGGGCGTACAATTGATAACAATCCATTAGAAAGCAGGGGTGCAGGATGATTTTATATCACTATTGCAGTCTTGATGAATTTGTAGACATCCTTGATAGCAAAGTTCTATGGCTAACCGATTTGACAAAATCAAATGATGATGAAGAGGTCATTCGCACTTTTGAAGTATTATGGAGCAGAGTGCGTCAGCGACTTTTAGCAAGCGATCTTGAATCCAAAACAGTACAAACAGAGATTGAAATGCTTGATAATCAGTTTAAGCTTGAGATACAGATAAATCAACCATATGGAAGTTGTTTTTGTGTAAACGGAGATATCTTACAACTATGGCTTGAACATGGTGACCAAACCAAAGGTGTTTCTCTTGGGTTTGATATAGATTGGTTTCAAGGTCTAGAGAGGCAAAAACCGCATCCGAATGTAAACTTGGTTCAATCAATCGGCTATGACAGCGTAATCTACGATAACGAAAAGGCTGAAGATGGCTTCTATAATATTTGCTATAATGCAATTAAGGAATTTGGTTTAGCAGCATGGATTAAGAATATTAGACCGACATTTAAACATTATTCTGCCTTTATAAAGAACCCTACCTTTTTTGGAGAATATGAGTACCGAATCGTATACTACCCATTTTCTCTTTCGGAAAAAGAGCATGATTTCACAGAAGGAACACTACGTTTGTCTGGGCCAAAGGAAGAACCTATTAAACACTACTGTTTACCATGGACTAGTAAAGAAAATAATCATGCCTTGAAACAGATTATTCTTGGCTGCAACAGCGCAATGAATTTATTAGAACTTGAAACCAGATTGTCAAAGGCTCAAATAACTGGGACAATTCAAGTGTTTAAATCAGCGTGTTCATATCGCATAAGGTAAACAACATAGTTCTACTGAACTTCGACGACACATTGTATTCTTAACGGAAAGTGAAACCACTATCCCAAATTTGAAACCCTATCGACCTTTCGTGTAATCGAAGGACTTCCACAACCTGCCTCGCCCTGCTTAAGCGGTACAATAAGACCCGTTCTATCGCATAAAAGCTCTCTTTGAGAGATAGGAATCAGAAGAAAAGAAGTCAGTTCTACTAATTGGAGAAATATGATGCCCGATCCAACCAGTATACCCATGTATAAACCCGAAGAGATCGAACCCAGGTGGCAAAAGAAATGGGAAGCGGACGGTCTCTATCACGCCGATATTGACCCTTCCAAGCCCAAGTTCTATGCGCTGACGATGCTGCCCTACCCCTCCGGCGACCTGCATATCGGCCACTGGTACGCGATAACGCCCTCCGATGCCCGCGCCCGATTCAAGCGCATGCAGGGCTACAACGTCCTCTTCCCGATGGGATTCGATGCCTTTGGTTTACCAGCGGAGAACGCGGCCATAGAGCGCGGGATTCACCCCAAGACATGGACCTTCAGCAACATTGAGAACATGCGCCATCAGCTCAAATCCATGGGCGCTATGTTCGATTGGCGCCGTGAAGCGATCTCTGCTGACCTAAAATACTACAAGTGGACCCAGTGGTTCTTCATCCAGTTTTTCAAGAACAACCTCGCGTATCAGAAAGAGGCACCGGTCGATTTCTGCCCGCACTGCAACACCACCCTGGCGCGCGAACAGGTGCAGGGCGAAGACCGTCACTGTGAACGCTGCAATACACCGGTGGTCAAGAAGAACCTGAAGCAGTGGTTCTTCCGCACCACCAACTACGCCGATGAACTGCTGGATTTCTCAGAGATGGATTGGCCCGAGCAGGTCCAAACCCTGCAGACCAACTGGATCAACCGTTCAGAAGGCGCGTCTGTGGTCTTCAAAGCCGAAACGGGTGATGAGATTGAGGTCTTCACCACCCGACCGGATACACTCTGGGGCGCGACCTTCATGGTGCTGGCACCCGAGCACCCATTGGTGGGGAAGCTCACCACCAAAGCTCAAAAACAGGCTATCGCTGATTATCAAGCTCAGGCGAAACGCATGGGTGACATCCAGCGCGAAGCCACCGACCGTGAGAAGACAGGCGTATTCACCGGCGGCTATGCGGTCAACCCGGTCAACGGCGAGAAGATCCCAATCTGGATTGCCGATTACGTCCTGATGACCTACGGCACCGGGGCGATCATGGCAGTCCCCGCCCATGACCAGCGCGACTTTGAATTCGCCCGGAAATACGACCTGCCGATCATCGTGGTCATCCAACCCCCGGATGAGGACCCGATTGTCTCCGATGAAATGGAAGCGGCTGTCCCGGCATCAGGCGAGATGGTCAACTCCGGTCCGTTAACTGGAACACCTGGCGAGACCGCATTTGACCGGGCGGTTGAATACCTGGAGGAAAAGGGGATTGGTCAGCGCGCGGTCAACTACCGCCTGCGCGATTGGCTGATTTCTCGTCAGCGCTACTGGGGTGCGCCCATCCCGATCATCCACTGTCCCAAATGCGGTGCCGTCGCCGTACCCGACGAAGACCTGCCCATCACGCTGCCCGAGGATGTCGAGTGGCTGCCGACCGGGGAAAGCCCACTCAAACTGCACCCAACCTGGCGGTATACCACCTGCCCGAAGTGCGGCGGGAAAGCGGAACGCGAGACGGACACCATGGATACCTTCATGTGCTCAAGCTGGTATCACCTGCGCTACCTGAGCCCCGATTATGATGCTTACCCGTTCGATCCAGAGCAGTACAATTACTGGATGCCGGTGGATATTTATACCGGCGGGATCGAGCATGCCACCATGCATCTCATCTACACGCGGTTCTTCCATAAAGCCTGCCGAGACCTGGGGATCACCAAAGGTAAAGAACCGATGCTCCAACTCCGGAACCAGGGCATGGTCTTGGGTGAGGACAACGAGAAGATGTCCAAGAGCCGCGGGAATGTCATCTCGCCGGATGACCTGGTGGAAGCCTACGGCGCGGACACCGTCCGGGCATACCTGATGTTCTTCGCCCGGTGGGAACTGGGCGCACCCTGGAACAGCAACGGAATCGAAGGCGCAGCCCGCTGGCTGCGTAAAATTTGGTACACATTCCTGGAGCCCGCTGAAAGCGAAACGGATGCAGATGAACAGGTTCTGAAGGAAATGCGCCGGAAACTGCACCAGACATTAAAGTCGGTCACATACGACTTCGAAACCTTCAACTTCAACACCATTGTCTCCGGGTTAATGAAACTGGTGAACGAACTGACAAGTGCCAAGGCTGCCGGCGCATTTAACACAGATGCCTGGAAAGAAACGGAAAGTATTTACCTGCGGATGCTGGCGCCCGTCTGCCCACACATTGCAGAAGAAATTTGGTCCCGGACCGGTCATGAGTATGCCATCCATGCTCAGCCATGGCCAGAAGTGGACCAGGATGCCACGAAAGAAGAAGAGATCACCCTCATCGTGCAGGTCAACGGTAAGCTGCGCGACCGGCTGACCATGCCGGTTAACATCAGCGATGAAGCAGCAAAACAAGCTGCCCTTGCCAGTGAGAACGTCCAAAGCTACCTGGAAGGCAAGACACCCAGGAAGGTGATCTATGTGCCTGGGCGGCTGGTCAATATCGTCATTTGAGATTGAGTCCTGCAAATAATAGGGGTTGTAGAGACGCTGAACTGAAAACTCAGCGTCTCTACGTTTTATTATTGCGGATGCTATAATGTTTAGAGGAACACATTTCCGCTAAAGGATACCTTCTTCCAGGTTACTAACGATGATTTCTTTATAGCACGTGGGAAGCTATCCCAGCCGTTATGCCGGAAGTGTCTGAAACGTGCCTGGCTGATATCCTGATGTTGTTTTATTTTTATAAGTGAATTCCCGGATCAGATGGATGAATGGAGGTAGAAATGGTGGATCTAAACCAACTTCACAGTTTCATCCTCAAGGCTAAGGCCGCCACCTATGTCGGCGGCGGTACACCAGTCAAATCCTGCCGGACACAATCGCATGACCTGGTCTTTGAGCGCGGCGCGTTCCGCTATCTGGACAGCTACTTCGGGGGGTCAGACTTCATTGGCGAGGAAGTGGTGTGTCAGGGTGAGACGCCAGTTTGGGGGATAAACTATTACGGAACCATCCTCAAGCCTGACAGAATCCAGGCAGCGGAAGCAGGGGCGATGATCAAAGCCAGCTTGTCGAATATGTACGCTGAAGGGCGCTTCCTGGGTGGATGGGAATACCAACTGGCAGACCTGGTTTATCATGATACTTCTGAAGGCTCCATGGCGAAGTTCACAGGTTATGAGTGGATAGAGAAAAGCGGTGTGAAGGTGTATGAGCTGGTTTACCACGGTGGGTTGATCCACTAAAGCTGTCAACACCCCGTTAATCCCAATCTTCTTTTCCACTCGCAAACCGCTCTCTTATCAGCAGATTGACCATCCTGCAAGTCAAGAGGATTTACCCAGCCCGGCCTATGGACCACCTGTAATGTTATAATTCGCACTGCGTTACCTCTAGTTCAACCAAAGGAAGGTGAATGATGAAATTTTCCCCACATAAAAAATCCGTCATCATTGCAGATAAAGCTCCTAAAGCGATTGGCCCTTACTCCGCCGGCGTCAGCACGGGACACCTGGTCTTCACTGCCGGTCAGTTGGGCATGAACCCACAGACCGGGGAACTGGTCGAGGGCGGGATCCAGGCACAAACACGCCAGGCGCTGACCAACCTCAAAGCCGTCCTCGAAGCGGCGGGAAGCGGGTTGGATAAGGTGGTCAAGACCACCGTCTTCCTGCAGGATATCGGTGAATTCGGGTTGATGAATGCGGTCTATGGTGAGTTTTTCACGGAGGACTTCCCCGCCCGATCAGCATTTCAGGTCGCCGCGCTCCCAAAGGGTGCTGCTGTCGAGATTGAAGCCGTCGCCCTGCAGCCCTGTGATGAATGAAAACCGCCTGATAAACGCGGTCAGCCATATCACCTAATCCCCTTACCCTGAACATAGAATCCCGCAAAGCCGTACTCAAATCATTCACCCGGCTGGGGATTTCAAGTAGTTTGTGGTAAAACTACCCTCACAAATATTGTAGATAGATCAAACTATGCCTGCTGCCGTTTCCATTATTATCCCCTGTTATAACGAGCAAGCCACCATCGGCTTGCTTCTGGACGCGTTGGATACCCAAACCTACGCACATGACAGGATGGAAGTCATTATTGCTGACGGCGGCTCCACGGACGGCACCATCGGAGTGATCCGATCCTGGCAGGTGGACCATCCAAACGTCACTGTTAAAGTCGTTAAGGAACCCACCCTATCCATCCCCGCAGCTTTGAACACAGCCATTAACGCCTCCACAGGTGAGATCATCATCCGTTTGGATGCTCACTCTAAACCAGCGTGTGAATATGTGGCAAGGTCTGTTGAAGCTTTGATGGAGGGACGGGGGCAGAATGTCGGCGGCGTCTGGGATATTCAACCCGGCAGCGGCCATTGGATCGCCCGCAGCATTGCTGCTGCAGCCGGACATCCGATCGGCGTGGGTGGTGCGCGCTACCGCTATACTGTCCAACCAGCTTATGTGGATACGGTGCCCTTTGGCGCATTTTTTCGCAAACTTATTGACCAGATTGGCATGTTTGATGAAACACTGCTCACCAATGAAGACTACGAGTTCAACGCCCGCATCCGTCAATCAGGCGGTAAGGTCTGGCTTGACCCGCAAATCCACTCTGTTTATTACGCCCGCAAAGACCTTCGCGCTCTCGCGAAGCAGTATTGGCGATATGGCTATTGGAAATGGCAGATGCTGCGCCGTTATCCAGGGACGATCCGCCTTCGCCAGGCTCTCCCCCCATTGTTTGTGGTAGGATTGATTGTCTTTGCCCTGCTTGCCATCTTCGTTTCACCCGCTTTATGGGCACTTTCGATTCTCTCAGGCGTATATTCGCTAATCCTGGTCCTGGTGGGATTGCAGCTCACCCTCAAGAAGAAGGATCTTCCGCTGTTGCTCGGCGTTCCTCTGGCAATTGCAACCATGCACATAACCTGGGGCGCCGGGTTCCTATGGAGTATCCTCCACCCGCCGAAACTGAAAACAGGTTAAAATGGAAGATATGAATCCAAAATCCAGACCGAAACGATGGCATTTACGCGCCTCAGAACGGCTTATGATCCTGCTAATTGGAGACTTCCTCATGGCAGGTGCTGCACTGTTCCTGGCACTGTACTTCTGGGCTGCCGGCGATGCCTGGATGCAGTTTTCCTTAGATTTCATCATTCAGCGTCCTCCCTTCTGGTATTTTTTACTCCCGTTCTTCTGGGTGGTGTTCCTGGTCGAGTTGTATGACGTTCACCGCGCCAGTAATTCAAGGGAGACCTTAAAAGGCATCGGACTTGCGACCCTTATCTACGCGCTGATCTATTTACTGGTCTATTTCACTTCAGAACCCAATTCCCTGCCCAGGCGCGGGGTTGCATCATTTATTGGCTTTGCTGCCCTATTCACACTCCTCTGGCGCTTGGTCTACATCCGGATTTTCACAGCGCCGCATCTTCTCAGGCGAGTCCTGATCGTCGGTGCAGGAATTGCTGGACAGGCTATCGTCAATGTCATCACGGAGCAGTGGCCCCCTCCTTTCTTTACCGTTGGGTTGGTGGATGACGACCCTCAGAAACTGGGAACGAAGGTCGGGAATTTTGATGTCATCGGCAGCAGCAAGAACCTGATGAATCTCATCGCTGAACACCAGATCACTGATTTGATCCTGTCAATCACAGGAGAAATGCACGGTGAAATGTTTCAGGCGATCCTGGCTGCCCAGGAAAACGGCGTCCGGTTGACACCCATGCCCCAGATTTATGAAGAGATAATGAGCCGCGTTCCCATCTTCCTGCTTGAAGCAGAGTGGATCGTCCGCTCTTTTGTCGAGAAGTCCCACACCAGTTCCACGTATCAGCTATCTAAAAGGCTGCTTGACTTTGTAGGCGGATTGGTTGGGACGCTGATCATGCTGGCTTTGTTCCCTTTTATCAGCCTGGCGATCATCCTGGAATCAGGTTTCCCAATCTTCTTCACACAAGAACGCCTTGGACGCGGCGGTCAGTCCTATAAGATCATTAAATTCCGCACCATGGCTCGCGATGCTGAAAAGGAAGGTGAAGCTCGCATGGCTGAGGAGAATGACGAACGGGTGACCAAAGTCGGCTGGCTCCTGAGAAAGACACATCTCGACGAGTTCCCCCAATTCCTCAATGTCCTCCGCGGAGAGATGAGTCTGGTAGGACCCAGAGCGGAGCGCCCTCAAATGGTCGCACATTTCCAAAAAGCCCTGCCGTTCTACAGGGCACGCCTGTTGGTCAAACCTGGCGTCACTGGATGGGCACAGATTAATTTCGGCTATGCAGGGACAGTGGAAGAGACCGCTGTCAAACTCGAATACGACCTCTACTATATTGAGCATCGCACCCTGCTCATGGACATTTCTATCATCCTGCGTACGATCTGGAACGTCCTCGGTTTGAAAGGCCAATAGGTTTAGGCATCATTGAAATGATAATCTTCGGTAAGCGCATTCGTAATCGGTATTTATTGATCGGGGATATTTTCCTGAGTCTGATCTCGGTTCTGGCAAGCTACATCATCCGCCTGGAGTTGATTGCCATCTTCCCCACCTATCAGGTCTCATTGCTGTGGATGTTCGGCGTCGTCGCTGTCATCAAACCCCTGGTTTATTATTTCTTCGGGATCTACCGCCGCTTATGGCGCTACGCAAGCATTCGAGAACTGCTGCTCATCCTTTCTGCAGTGACAACCGCCTCTATGATCGTCGCTGGTATCATGATTGGCTTATTTGCAGGTGGGTTGTTTGTGGGCTTCCCCCGTTCTGTCCTGGTGATTGACTGGCTTCTTTCGCTTGCTTTCGTTGGCGGGCTGCGCTTCATCTTTCGTCTGATGGCGGAAGGCGCTTCAACAGCCGCAACCGGCACCCACGGCCTCTCACGGCGCAAGAAATGGGCATTGGTCATTGGCGCAGGAGATGCCGGCGCTATGGTCGTGAAAGAAATGCAGAAAAATCCCCAATTGAACCTAAAACCCATCGGCTTTCTGGATGACGACCCCACCAAACAGGACAGCAAGATCCACAACGTGCCAGTCCTTGCGCCTTTGGGGCAGATGGATCATATCCTTGAGTCCCGTCATGTAGACGAAGTTATCATTGCCATCCCCAGCGCTTCAGGCAAGGTATTGCGCAAGGTGACCGAAACCTGTCAGCAGCGTGGGATTGCCTTCCGAACCATGCCCGGAATTTATGAACTGCTGGGTGGTGCAGTGAGCGTCAGCCGCCTGCGAGAAGTGGATATTGCCGATCTCCTCCGTCGAGAGCCGGTGGATATGGATACCGAAGCGTTAGGTAAAGTCCTAGAAGGTCAGGTCGTGCTTGTCACGGGCGCTGGCGGCTCCATCGGGAGTGAGCTCTGCCGGCAGATTGCCCAGCTCAACCCAAAAAGGCTGCTCATGCTGGGGCACGGCGAGAACAGCATATTCGAAGCACTTTTGGTCCTCAAAGAAAGTTTCCCTGAATGTGAAATCGTTCCACTGATCGCAGATGTCCGTGACCTACCCCGCCTGTCTGCGATATTCAATCGCTGGCAGCCTGATGTGATCTTCCACACCGCCGCCCACAAGCATGTCCCCCTGATGGAAACCAATATCGAGGAAGCAGTGACCAACAACATCCTTGGCACGCGCAACCTCATTCAAACAGCGCTTGAATATAACGCTCAGCGGCTTGTCCTGATCTCTACCGATAAGGCAATCCGCCCTGTAAATGTGATGGGCGCAACCAAACGAATTGCTGAAATGCTGGTCCTGGATGCAGCTAAAAACTTCAATAGAGCCTTCAGCGTGGTCCGGTTTGGGAACGTTTTAGGCAGCCGTGGCAGCGTGGTCCCCCGGTTCAAGCATCAGATCGCTGCGGGTGGTCCAATCACGATCACACATCCTGAGATGAAACGGTATTTCATGACCATTCCTGAAGCGGTGCACCTTGTCCTCCAGGCATCAACAATGAGTGAAGGCGGCGAGAATTACATCCTGGATATGGGGCAGCAGGTGCGCATTCTCGATCTGGCAGAAGACTTGATCCGCCTGTCTGGTCTGGAACCGGGCAGGGACATCGAGATCATTTTCACCGGCATCCGCCCGGGTGAAAAGCTCAGTGAAGACCTCTGGGATCAGGGTTTTGCCTACTCCCCCACAACGCATCCGGACATTAACCAGGTGGACAGCGAGGAAATCATCTCCACCAGCGAATTGGATACCGTTGTGGATGACCTGGTCCATCTCGCACGCGAAGGTAAACCAGAAGAGATCCTGTCAATCCTCAGCAAGACCATTCCCGGCGCTGATATCCAGGCTCAGAAGACCGCCCTGGATATGATAGAATAGCCTCCCACCGCTGCAGTAGGGGAATCACGATCCTTGATATTGCCGCCGTGTGGGCAATGTCATCTGTTTTAAGGAGATCATGGATTTATTAACCTCAGAAGAATGGGGACGGTTCATTAAAGACCATTCCGAAGCGCATATCCTGCAAACCCCGACCTGGGGGGCATTGAAAGCTGGTTTTGGCTGGTCCCCAAGATTCATCCGTCAGGGACAGGTCGGTACTATGGTTCTGCTCAAACACCTCCCTCTCGGCTTGAGCGTGGCCTACATTCCGCGCGGCCCCATAGGGGATGGCGATTGGATCGATTTTTGGCTGGCAATGGATGACCTCTGCCGGCAAGAACACGCTGTTTTCCTGAGGGTAGAGCCCGAGATCTGGGAGCCTGTTGATGAAAGCTTGATCGCCCAGAAGCTTCCGGGGTTTGAGAGGAGCAGCCAGACCATCCAGCCACCGCGCACCGTCCTGGTCAGTTTGGAAGGCTCGGAGAATGACATCCTCATGCGAATGAAATCCAAGACACGCTACAACATCCGTTTGGCGGGGCGCAAGGATGTCATTGTAAATCCCAGTGCCGACATCCATAAATTCCATCAGATGATGCTAACCACCGGTGAACGGGACGCCTTTGGAGTCCACAGCCTGGCATACTATCAACGCGTCTTTGAGCTGTTCTCACCTCAGGACGCCTGCGTCCTCCTCTTTGCTGAATACCAGGGGCAGCCCCTGGCGGGTTTAATGGCATTTGCCCAGGGTGATACCGCCTGGTATTTCTACGGCGCTTCTACCAATCAGGAACGCAACCGGATGCCGACCTATCCCCTGCAATGGGAAGCGATGCGTTGGGCAAAACGTAGGGGCTGCAAGGTTTACGATATGTGGGGCGTGCCAGACTTTCCCGAGCCTGCTCTCGAAGAGAATTTCCTTGAACGCTCTGATGGGTTGTGGGGCGTTTACCGGTTCAAGCGCGGGTTCGGCGGCGAAGTACAC
>Ga0075123_10001446_pt1 | contig 11903 bp, 8 predicted proteins | sample AntAceMetag02UKX_FD_69808 | JGI IMG/M metagenome (GOLD analysis project Ga0075123, IMG submission 69808) | Saline lake microbial communities from Ace Lake, Antarctica - Antarctic Ace Lake Metagenome 02UKX | ecosystem: Environmental > Aquatic > Non-marine Saline and Alkaline > Saline | place... | reverse complement strand
TTTTCATTTTTTTGTACGCCTCTTCTTATTTATATGATTTGTTCTATGTATTATAAATAGACGCATTACAGACGATTGAGTAATTATTTTTTTATTTTAATTGCATTATTTGGGTTAATAACAAAAAGCCCGTACAGATCAATAAAACACACGGAAAAATACTAATATTCCGTGTGATCTTTTGATCCGCGTGGGAGAACTCTTGCTAATAATAAGCATAGTTTTGATTAGTAATGCTATAGGCAAGATGCCATCTTGCCCTACATTTTAGCGAAGAAGGATCATTTTTATCCAATCAACATTCATCCCATTTAATTCAATTCTACAAAAATAAATCCCGGATGGCATGTTCCCAGCCATTTCATTTCTGCCATCCCATTCAACCAAATATTCACCAGGGGATTTATTTTCATTAACCAAAATCTTTACCTGCTGTCCCAGTGAATTATAAATGATCAATTTTACCGCACTTGAATTTTCATTTACCACATAGCGAATATTTGTCGAAGCATTAAACGGATTGGGATAATTTCGTAAAAGCTTCATTGATTTTGGTAATGGAGTTTTTTCTACTTCAGGAAACTGAACTCCAGTAAAAATTTGTTTATATTTATACAATCCATTGACGGTCCCAGCAATTATCGAAGCCGGATTCTTTAAATTACAAGTCAGACAGGTAATTTGCTTTTCAGGAAGTTCCCAGCTAATATTCTGCCAGCTATATCGGGCTTCTCGTGTACCGAAAACACCTGTCCCGCTGTCGCCAAGGAAAAAATAGGCAGGTTTGTTTTTCTCGGTCCGAAATCCTGTAACCATATCCACACAATGCACCCACCAGGTCCAAACTTCCCAGTTTTTTCCCAGGTCATAGCTGACATATATTCCATCAGAGCGAGATTCAGGTTTACAGTTTGTTGACACGAAAATCTGGTCTTGAAAAAATTGGATTGAAGAAATATTAAAATAGTTCAAATGGTGTTCCCAGGTAAACGCATTATCCCGGCTGATTATCAATCCTTGGTCTGTTCCAGACAGAACTAAGTTAGTATCCACTGGGCAAACTGCAATGCAATTAAAACGGATAACCCGGCTTTCAAACGGCTGTGGCATAATTTTCTTCCAGCCGCTGCTGTCTGCTAATTTGTAAAGTCCCCAGGTATGATAAAAAGGATTGAAAGCGCTAGCGTAAACCGTATGTGGATTAAGCGGGTTTATACCAATGGCGGTTACGGCAATATCCGGAAATTTAGTATCTTCCCATATATCCCCATCAAGCTGGCTGCGGAAAATTCTTCCCCTACGTTCTTCAGGGATCATTGAATATTCTTCCGTTCCCAAATAAAGATATTCGCAGAGACAATCGACCCACGGATTTGGTGTTGCCTCAAAAACAGTCACATTCACTTTTGCGTTATTGGAAAATTCTTCAAGTCGCCAACTGTCTCCTTCATCAGTGGTTTTAAATAGACCATTTCTGGTTGCAGCATAAACAATCTCTTCAAAAGCGAAATTATTGTGAACATCATTGATATGTTGATCCGGTAAATCCCTGCCAATGTTCACCCATTTACCCGGCGGAATTTCATCGGCAATAGAATAAAACACGATGACCCATTCAGCTGTAGCCGGATTACTCACTCCAACAGAAAAATAGTGGAGATACGTAAGTATGCCGTATTCGCTGTCTCCAAACAAAGTTAATGGCGCGATGTCCACCGCATTCTGCCAGGCAGTATCAGCGCGTGCTTCATCACCCTGAGTAAACCAATATTTTTCAAAGTCAATAAATTTAAGTACGGCATTTTTTTCGCTATCCGAGGGATTTGTCTGCTTTGCCGAAGGAGGAAAAATGTGTTCACCTGTTCCCATCCAGATAGTTGTCGCTTTGTAAACCAATTGCCCGGTAGTTCTGCTTCTAATCGAAGTCTCCCCAAAATCACCTGCTGGAATTATATGTACGTACAAATCGTGACAAACCGTTTCCGATGAATCAGGCAAAACAATATCGTAAGGTTGTGTGAAATAATAAAGGTATTTAGTTGCGTAACTCTGATAGTCCATGCGCACGACAATAAATTTGACAGGGTCGATAACTGCCCAAGTTAAGTTTACGGATAAAATAACAAATGAAAATATTAATATTAATTTCTTCATAATGGCACCTCCATTGATAAAATTCCAAACAACAATCACCAAATTTCAAATAAATCACAAATTCCAATTCACAAAATGTTTATGTTTGGAATTTGAATATTTGGCAATTGGAATTTATTTGTTTTTTGATATTTGGAATTTGTTATTTTATAATCAATCTGAGTTCTATAAAAAATTTCATGGAAACAAATTCACCCCAATCCACCATCTCAACTCACTCAATTCAGATCCATCATAAGCGTCTCTAAAATTTGGCATTACCAAAAATCGAATATTGAACAATTTTGAAGGAGAAATTGTCAAACCTGCCAAAACGCTTGTTTCAATATCGGTTCGTTTTTCCTGGGGTTGCGTGTAACGTTCGCCAAAATTTGTTTTTGTAACTTTAGTTGAATCATTGGTCTGTTTCCGGTATTTGAATAATGCCAGGGTTTGGTCTTCTATTTCCCAACTAGACATTTTCCGATTCAAACCAAACATCAATTCAACTGTTTTGGAAATCTGCCAGTTGAATATAAAAGGAATGCAGATATGGGTTACTTTTGCGTTAAGCTGCCAATTTAAGGTTTTATCTTCAATGGTACGCTCATAATATTTATTTCCATTGGGTTCGTAATCAGAAGAATAATAGCCCTGGTAATGCCTATCGAAAAATACGTTTTCATCGGTAACCGTATTTCGATTCTGGCGTTCCACATTCACACCAAAACTAATTTTTTTCTTTTCATCAATTTTCCACAACAATGAGCCCATAAATCTGTGGGTTTTCACCTCACTGCTTCCACTTCCAGTTCTGATGTCAATCAAAGCAAAATCATATTCACTGGCATAAAAGTAATTAGTCCCTTCATAAGAATAATTACTGTACGAAGTATCACTCACATTGGCGTTCAAACTAATATCAATATTTTTCGCATTATATTGATAATAAAATTTGAATGTTTTTGAATCATCGATCTTGTAGCTCAAATCAGCGCCGCCGTAATAATCTTTGCCTTTATGAAACCAATATTTATCCGAAACGCCTGATTTCTGGTAAAGGCTCCATTCTTTTGTTACGTTCACTTCACCATAACTATAAAACGAAGAATCCACATTTGCCATATTTTGCGTTACATCTCCCCAAAGATATCCCGCTGTAATACCCAAAGCGACCTGGTCATTCAAATTAAATTTGATTCCTCCTGCTACATCCCAATGATCATATTGTTGATCTCGAAATTCCATGTTTTGCCAAAATGAAGTATAATCAGCCCGATAATATGAATCCCAAAGATTTTGTGAACCAAAAGCGCCATCATTGTCGAAAGTTGTTCGATTAATTTTTAAACCCAGTTGCATTTTGCTAAATAAATCATAGCCAGTAAAAAAAGTCAGAAAATGTCCCAATTGATGCATTTTATCCTCACCGCTGTATTTATCCACGATCGGAATATCAGACTCATCCGCGGTTCGGTTCCCTGCATAATCCTGTCCAATATTAGACCGGTAAATATCTTGAGGAACTGCATAATAGTCATCATCCTGCATAACTGCTTGATAGGTTAATCCAAGGAACAAACCTCTTCCTGCTTTTTTGAAAGGACGCGTCAAAAATGCTCCTGAAAAAACCGGCACTAATGCTTTCCGTGATTCCGGGTAATAGAATGGATAATAGCTGCTGCTGACGCGCATATCAGCATATCCGTACAACGGGTAAGCATAACTTTGATTTTCATTTATATTGTGAACACTCCTAAAATCCATATAAAGATAAGTGTTTTTTGTAGAGTTCGACATTAAGTTCGCCGGATTAATGATCAGATTTAACAGCGGATCATTTATTAATCCAGGTGTTACTTTGTCGAAATTTCCAAGTCCGAATGGATTCAAATTATTTGACGTAAAGAAAAAATCTTGTTGCTCAAAAGATTGTTCCAAAACCCGTTCACGCTGATATTGAGCATTGGTCGTGTGTGTCAAACCTAAGATTAAAATAACTGTCAATAACTGTACTGCTAAATATCCCTGTTTCCGTTTTTGCATTTTTATTCCTTATCTTACTATTTTTTAAATTCTCAAATAACTTTTCAAATAATATTATTTCACCGCCTTAAAAGCTCCTTCATTAATTACTCCCGGAAATCCAGCATACATCCATTCACCTTCAATTTTTTCTTCACTATAATCACCATGAAGAAAAACATTATTATCAACCCAATTGGGATTCAGGTTGATTGATATTTGTGGTTCATTGTAAATCCCGCTGAGATTACCTGAGCCCACTTGCGGTCCAATAATTTCTGGATTTCCGATTTTTTCAAATTTCCACTGTCCGGAAACATTTACACTATCATCAAAAACAATTGTCATCCAACCAGTAATAACTTTAACTCCGGTTGTATCGAAAGCTGAGTAAGTGTAGCTTCCCTCCGGTACATCTGGCCCGCTAATTGGATCATCGCACCATGAACAAAGAGTATTAAAGATACAAAAGATAATGAGGAAAACCTTTAGCGCTGGCATGGTTGCCCTCCCTTAGCTTATACTCATTTATACTAATCGCAAAGTGGTTTTGGTATTCTTAATTAAATAATTGATTTTGGAGTACGGCGCCTTCATGCGCCGTCACAATCCATAAAGGGATTGCACTCCGAAAATTTAAATCTCAAAACCACTTTAGCTTGAGTATATCATCAGTAAATACAAAACCCACCTGCTTTTAAAATTAAAATATTCACATTTCAAATGGACTCTTTTTAAATTTTTAAAAATGTTACCAATTCATCTCAAAACCCAAAGCCCAATTGGTAGTGTTAAAAACATCTTCAAAAGCTCGAAAATACAATTGCGCGCCTGATTTATGTTTATACATTATTCCAAAACGATGTGCTAATGACCTACTAAATTCTTTAGCTGGATCAGAATTAAATTCTTCATAACGGTTAATTTCTTCATCTTCAACAATTAAAGCGCCATTTTCCCATTTGCGGGTTATTTTTCTTGGGTATAAAAGTTTGCCCTCTGAATTTTTGTCAGTAAGAGTCAGCATAACATCCGTTCCCAAAATAATGAAAAGCCCTTTGTAAACTTTTGCCTTAATTCCAATCGGGATAAAAGCTGACCATTGTTCATAATTAAGCTTATATGAATAATTTTTCTGGTGTGAATAGTAATTACGATAAGTTTCAGATTGATAAATGCTGTATTCTGTCCAGCCATGCGAAGAATAGCTGGAAGTTTCTTCAAGCTCTTTTTCGTATGAATATTTTTGTATTTGAATGCCGCTAAAAACAGCCCAATTTCTTTTGGGTTTATAAATTAACGAAGCAAACCACTTCCAAAGATTCATCCGGGTTTTTCCAGACCCATTCAATTCACTTTCACGACTACTATGGGATTCTGTCCGTCGAAAGTAATTTGTTCCTGACTGCCAATAATCGTAAGTACCATCGCTATAAGTTGTATCTGATGAGGCGAATGACCCTGAGACATCTTTGTTTGACCATGTATAGGAAAAGAAAGACCTGAACATCAATTTCGAAGAAATATCTCTTTCATAAGTAATTGACAGGTCAGGTCTTTTTCCGGTGCAGGAGTATGATTCACGGCTATCCAGGAAGAAATAGTCAATTTGATAGTAAGTTGTATCCGAATCTCTTTCATACCATGTATCTGTGGTATCCATAGATGCTATTTTTTCTGAGCTATTTCCGCTCATAAATCCGCCATAAAAACCCAAACGAGTCTTCTCTCCCAGGTGAAAGAGCAGCCCAATTCCTGTCTCAATATGATCACCATCGATATTGAATGACTCATCATTCAAATCTGCTAACGATGAATGGGGATAAATAGCCCATTTTGAATCGAAGAGATTTCCCTCCCTATCATAGATGTAATGTCCCAGGCGAAAACCCATGTCAACTCTGTTTGAAAGTTGGTATCCGATTATCATTTCGGATTGAGTTCCCATTACTGTCTGTTGATTCTCGTCAATTTCTAATCTCTGTGGTATATAATTTTCATCTGAATTTGAGCCCCATGCTCCATAATCTCTCCAATAGTAATTTCCAATTGAACGAAAAGGCCCATAATCAAATATCGAGCGATTCATAAATCCAATAGTGATTTTTGAACTTAATGGTACTATTGCAGCAAAATTATAATGAGGCGATGTTTGAACTCTATTCATGGATGACTGTGAATACCACCTGGGAAGAACCAAATCATAAGTATTATATGGTGAAAAGACAGGAACAGAGTAAGCCGATGGCGTACCCTGCGCATTAAAATCCAGATAGACAGATTTTTGTGATTGGCTTAATATATACGCAGGATTCCAAATAAGGTCAGAATATGGATCGACAACGAAACCTGAAATTCTCGACGGAAAGATAAGCATCTGTATTGTTTGAAATTGCATCGACTCGAGGAAATAAGGAACATTTGGTTGATGAATTCTCGTTGTCGGAACATTTGAAAAAATTGGCGTTATTAAAATAAATAATAAAAAAATAATTATAAATAATTTTTTTCGTAACATGATTACCTCCTATTTAAGTTGGATCAACAATTTTCCCAATAAACAAAATTGTTCCGGAATGATTCTCCCGAATCGCAAAAACAAAGGGTCGATTGGCTCTAAAAACAAAGCCGGAGCCAACTGATGTAAATTTAATTTCTACTGATGTAACCGCCGCTGCCTCGGTTCCCTCTTCGTTCACCTCCACAAAACTTTTATGTTTCACTTCACTTATGAACAAGTTCCTACCCTTATTTATTCTGGTAAAATCCGCCTGACCTGAAAATGCGATTCCCATTCCAAGCTGTGCCAAAACTTCATTTAATGATTTTTCATATTCCAACGTAAACCTGGGTAAAAATATTTCCCCATCGGATTCACCAAATTGTCCGATCCAGTTATTCCAATTCGATTGATTCAATTCTGCAACTAAATTATTTATATCCTTGTCTGATTGAGGCAGAATAACTGTCATACTGAATTGTTTATCGCCATAAGGCAAGTCAACCGCCTTGAATTTGTCGTTTGAATAATAATTAAATGTACCAGCGATTTTCATTAGCCGGCACATTTTTTCTGTATTGTCGGGGAGAAAAAATGATCTTTCCACAGTATTTTCTTCTTCGAACTGGTAGGTCCATGTTCCTTTAAAATAGATGGCGTTGATGAGAAACATTACAGTGAGCGGATCTATTCTATCAACAATCTTTTCAATTTTTCCGTTTGTGTTTTCATAGACCCAGGAGTTTATTACATTCACGGTCAACGGATCACTAAAGTCTAATCCAGCCACCCTGGCATTAAAGTATTGTTTGTTTACGTCGATGAACGGCTGTTCAACAGAAAAAGTTGACCGGTACCAGATTGAATTGGCTATTTGAAATTTGACTTTGGGATCAAGTCCTGTCAATAATTCAATCAGACTTTGATAGGAACTATTTATTTGCTGATCGGTAAATCCAGCTACCTCAAGGGCATTTTGCATTACCTGTTTTGTCTCTCTATCAGCGCCATTGAGCGTCATACCCAACGCCATAGAAACACTCAATGGAGAAATGAATACATTTTTATCTTTTTCGTCCTTGTTGATTTCGCGGAATAACTTTAATCCAAAATTATTGTCTGCATCAACCAGGGATTTTTCCATTGAGGTTAAATCTCTAATATTTTTTGTTCCCGGTTCAGTAGGGCTATTGGAGCATTGATTTAAAAACAATATAACAGAAATTACATAAACAATTTTTATTTTAGTGAACATGACTACCTCCTATGTTATCAAGACGTTATCAAGTGTAGTCCACTTTTAAAGTGGACTGCTTTTTTTAATTAATTTTCCTTATCGCAATAAAAACATCTTCATTGTTTGAGCAAAACCTTCTGTGTGTATTTTATACAAATAAATTCCACTGGAAACATTCCTGCCAAAATCATCTTTACCATCCCATGTTATTGAATGAGCGCCTGCTGTTATTTGTTTGGAAATTAGCGTTCTGATTTTTTGTCCTAAAATATTATAAATCTCTAATCTCACAAAAGAATTTTTTGGCAGCTCAAATTTAATCATTGTTTCCGGATTGAAGGGATTGGGATAATTTTGTTCTAATGTGAAGTCATTAAAAATTTCTTGATTTTTATTTATCTCAGTAATTATTTGGCCATTAATTTCAGCGGATGATAACAGTTGAGTAACGCTCGCATATTGTTCTCTAACAATTCCAATGTTAGGTGCAAATGTAAACCATTGTTCATCATCAGCGGCTTCTGGAATATCAAAGAAGAGCTCGATACAATTCTCAAATTGACCTGCAAAAGTTTTAATAGTAATATTTCGATACACTGTAACACTGTATTCAAACCAATTGTAAGTTGCACTATCATCCTTTGTAAAATTAAAACGCAAATATTCTTCTCCATTATAATTATCATATTCCCACAAATTGCCTAAAGTATCTAAACGTGTATATCGATTAATAAAATTTGATGGTGGAGAACCATATGCTTCTTCAATAATATAGTAGTTATGCGAAATATAATTTATTGTATCGATTATGATTCTTGTAAAAGCTGAACCAGAATCTGGTACGCCATAATCATAATCCCATGTATTTCCAATTTTTAAAGGATAATAATTGAAAGTCGTATCAAAATTTTTTGTTTGAGCGAAAGAATATATTGTGAGTACTGTCAATATTAAAATTGTAAAATTAATGATTTTCATGATATATCCCTTTTATCAGGAAATGGGTTCAATAGAATATCTATCGCAATAAAAACATCTTCATTGTTTGAGCAAAACCTTCTGTGTGTATTTTATACAAATAAATCCCTATGGAAACATTCTTGCCAAAATCATCATTACCATCCCATTTTATTGAATGAGCGCCTGCTGTTATTTGTTTGGAAATCAATGTTCTAATCTTTTGCCCCAAAATATTGTAAATCTCCAGTTTTACAAAAGAACTATTAGGCAATTCAAATTTGATAACCGTTTTCGGATTAAACGGATTGGGAAAATTCTGTTCTAAAATAAAATGACCTGGAGAAATGGGGTTATTTTTATTTTCAATATTAGTTTCATTTTTTAAATAGAATCCTGTTCGATAATAAATAGGGTAGTTAGTTTCATCATAAAAATTAGCAGAAATATCCAACCAGACCTGTCCCGCCGCTACGCCTGCTGTATTCCACGACGCAATATAATTACTCCCTGATTGGCTGAAGTCAGTGATTAAATATACCTGGCTATCAGCAGTAGTTATTTTCAATTCAGATATACTAAAACACGTTTGGTAATATTTTGGTGTAATCGCTAACTCTACAATATCGCCGACTCTTGGTGTATCTGGTGCAACAGTTGTTGTGAAAGAAAATGTATGAAACGTAAACCAATAGTGGAAGTCCGGAGTATTGTTAAGCCAGGGATCATTTTTATCCATGAAACTATTGACCCAATAAGGTAAATCTGGCGGCTGTTCTGATTTTAACATTTCCCGCCAGGCTTCATCGGTTAAACGGGGATTGGCAGTGTGAGTAAATTCATAATAAGAAAAGCTGGCGCCTCTGGTTATTTTTAGCTGTCCTTCAACATTACAGATCACGTACACAGAAAACGGATAACCCACCCCTGCTTCTAAACATGTTGTGCCATCAACGGTATGAACATCGGCGATAACCGGCATTTCATCATCTGATTCATAAGTTGGACCGGCTGATTCAATTTCTTCATCAAATTCCACAATATGTTCAATTGTACTGCCAATTTGATTTATCAAAAAATATTCATCAGAGTTTAAAGATTGATTGGTTAATTCTTTTTCAGCGATGATTTTTAAATTTAAAAGCAGGTCTGCTAAATCTCTTAAATGTGATTCAAATTGAGTAAATAACAATTCTTGGTTTTCCAAACCGGTAATTAAAAATTCAGCTAATGCTGCCAACCGGGCATAAAGATATGGATTAGGTTCTACATAGCCCTCTCGGTGTAAAACCAGTCCATGCGCCGCTTTGTTTAGCATACAGGATGGTATCGTGACGTAATTCTGCCCACGAACTTAAGGCAGCATAAAGCTCTTTATCCATCCAGGCAGATTTTTGCATAAAAATTGGATAACCGTCACCTTTTGGAAATAACAGCGGCATAAGTGAATAAAGCCAATTCCAGTATAAATTTTGAGCCCAAGTTTTATCATCATAATTTTTAAACTGCTGTACTAATTGATTTAGTCTGATAGCATAATCAGGATACGCCGCAAATTCACCCATTTCCTCTAAAATCTCGCTTGCTCGATTTGAGCCAAGAACTGCCATTGCATCAAGTCCTTTGGGAAAATAACGTCGGGATGTTATTCTGTTATAAGTAAGTTCGCTGAAAATGTAAGAATCAGGAATGAACCGTTGTCCCATTAAGCGAAAACCCTGTGGCTGAAAAGGATAGGCAATTTCTGGTCCGGGCAACTGGATTGCTTCATTTATAAATTCTTCGAGAAGAGTTTCATTTATCAGGGAATCTACCGGCAAATCAGAAAAGTTGTTTCCGTATATTTGCCGGATGATAGTTTCATACTGGTAAATGTTAATATCATCAGATTTTCCCACCAAAAAGACAGTAGGCGAATAGATTCGTTCCCAAATTTCAAAAGCTGATTTATCATTTACTGATGTATTTTGTATAGCATGAATCAAGAAGATAGCGCTGCGACAGGCGCTGCGATTCAGTTCTGATAATCCAAATTTTGGGTCTGCCGCAAAAGTCATTCTGCCAAGCCACATCATTGAAAGAAAATAATGGCGCAGCGCTGGAGTTTTAGTATAGTGTCCCCTGGGAAAATATTGTGTGTAATCTTCTTTGTATCCGAAGATTGGTGACTCAATAAAGTTCTCATGTGCTTCGATTAATGCCAGTTCTTCGAGATAATGTCCCTCAAAAAAAGGCGGAATATAAGTACTGTCAAGCAATATTTTAGCCGTCGTTAAAAAATCGAGATTTCTGGTCAACGCTTCGATGACGACCGTGTCTGTCGCCGAATTAAATTGGGTGTAAGTGGTATTAATCAAATTAGTGAGCAGTTGATTAAGATGTTCAATAAATTTTTGCTGTTCAATGGTCATCAAAATATAATCGAAACAAAGATGGAAGGTGTGCAGCATGGCATCGGTGGTTACAAAAATAGGTATGTTATTATCTCGACACTCATTGTAAATATCGTAAATTTCACGATAGCCTGTTCCTCCCTGTTGCCTGTGTCTGGAAACCAAAAAATGATTCGCAGCTAATAGGCTTTCTTCTTTTGCGGTAAAATAAATCTTATTAAAAAATTGAATATGATTAAAATTGATTACGTTTTTAAAACCTGGCTCGACTGTATAAGAAGAACAACTCGGGGCTATTTCTATATTGTAAGGGTTGTAAATCCCAAAGTCGGTAGTTACCGGTTGGTTGATATTAGCGATCATTGGTTGTGCGGCTACTGTTATTGGGATTATAAAAATTATTGTGACAAACAGCACGATTGTTTTTGAATACATTTTTTTATCCTTTCTGATTTATTTATTATTTAATTCCTAAACAATGAAATTCTTGCACAATGGGCAAAGATTTAATGGAACGCGGATAACACTGATGACGCGGATCGCGCCTATATTTGTGCCATATGGCAACCAAGAGTAATTATCTCTTAAAGACACAAGATTTGATAATTAAAAAAGAGATCGTTACCTTTCAGTAACCCGTAGGGTTACTGAACTTACA
>Ga0075123_10001442_pt1 | contig 11929 bp, 8 predicted proteins | sample AntAceMetag02UKX_FD_69808 | JGI IMG/M metagenome (GOLD analysis project Ga0075123, IMG submission 69808) | Saline lake microbial communities from Ace Lake, Antarctica - Antarctic Ace Lake Metagenome 02UKX | ecosystem: Environmental > Aquatic > Non-marine Saline and Alkaline > Saline | place... | reverse complement strand
GATCCTGTTGATTTATTACCTTTTTAGAATTGAAATGTCAATATGTAGTATTGTTTGTGCTGGATCATGTCAATATGTTGTGGTCTAATTTTAAAAAATCGAATAAATCAACAGAGTCATGTATTGGGACGGAAATAATTTTCCTTCAGTGGAATCGCCAATCGGTCCGTTTTTTGGTCAAGGTTGGAATGAGAGTTATGATTTTTCAAGTTTGCCTTTGGCTGTGGGACCTGTCAAGGGTAGGGCATTGGTATCTTATTTCGTTATGCCATTTGCCAAAGGCGCTAAGATTGAAATAGAAAACCAGGCAGACCAGGAGATCAGGGCGTTTTATTATTACATCGATTATGTGGAAGTGAAGGAATTAAAAGAAGATATGGGAAGGTTTCACGCCTGGTATAATCATGAGCTGACTGAAGCTTTGCCCGATGGTGAAAACGAATGGAGCGCGCTGGGCAAACAGGATAAAAATGAAACCGGAGAAAACAATTATCTATTTGCCGACATTAAAGGCAAAGGGCATTATGTCGGCGTCAATTATTATGTGCATTCGCCCTCTCCTATGTGGTACGGCGAAGGGGATGATATGATTTTTATCGACGGCGATAAAAAACCAACCTTACACGGAACCGGCACCGAAGATTATTTTAATACATCATGGTGTCCCAAAGCAATCTTTAATCATCCCTATTTTGGTTATGCCAGGGTGAATGAAGATGTGGGCTGGCTGGGCAGAACGCATGTTTATCGTTTTCACATCAGTGATCCTATTTATTTCGATAAATCGTTGAAAGTAACCATTGAACATGGACATAATAATTGTCTCACGTTGGATTTGGCAAGTGTGGCCTATTGGTACCAGGCGCCGCCGCTAACAAAACTCAAACCGATTCCGGATAAAGAATCGAGACAGCCCAAAGAGTTTATTGGACCCTACCATATCCATAAATGGCGACATGAGTGGCGGCAGAAAAAAGGCAGTGATAGTAATTTGTGGGGGACGGAGAAATAACAATAGCAGTTTGTTTTATTCTTATTGTAAAACCATTCTCTGCATAAGCCAGAATCGAAAAATGAAAGGAGTGTTGGATTAATGGAGTAATGGATTGTTGAAACCTAACTCCATCGATCCATTACTCCATGACTCCTTTTTCGTTGCAATCCATTTTACAATACATAATTAAGGTATTAAATATTTTTCGTTTCACGTTTGACTTTTCACATTTCACAAAAATTAAAGTACTGTTCAAGATTTTTGTTAATAAATCAAAATTATTGTGAGCAGTTGTATGAATGACTATCAAAAATTTGATAGCAGAATATTATTTTATTTTTTAAAATGCGAAAAAAAACACTCAAAAAACTATTTCCTCAAAGTTACAGCATTCGTACTCGCCTAATCTGGCTTTTTTTAATTCTCATTGTTTTTATTTTTTCGGCAGCTGGGTATTTTTTGAATTGGCAAATTAGATCGGCGCTGGATGATTCGCTGGGCAAAAATCTTGAAGCAATAGCGGCAACCATTGCGACTCAAATTGATCCTTATTTTTTGAAACAAATTCAACCCGGAGATGAACAGACAAGAACTGCCCGGAACTTGAGAAATCAAATGTTTCGTGCGCAGGAGATAAGCGGAATAAATCGTGTCGCGATTTTTGATATTAATAATAGCAGCATCGTAGATTCGGATTCACTTGTTCGTATCGGTCAAATTGACTTTCGATTGATCACAAATAAAAATGAAGTCCAAAAAGTTTTTCAGGGACAAACTGCCAGTTCGACTCTTTTTACCGGAGTTGATGGCAAGCTTTATAAAACTGGCTACGCGCCCATAAAATTTGGTGATAAGGTAATCGCGGGATTAGCTGTTAACGGCAGCGCCGAAATGCTGCAGGCTGTAACTACGATACAGAACAATATGTTCTGGGTTGGAATTGTTGTTGTATTCGGGGCAATAATACTCAGTAGTTTATTTGCCAGCAGAATTACAACCCCGCTTAAAAAATTGGAAAATGCTGCAAATGAAATCAGTGAAGGTAATTTACAACGGGAGATAAAAATCAGTGGGAAAGATGAAATAGGTTTTTTAGCCGAGACTATGGAACAGATGCGAAAAAGTATTATTGAACGTGACAAAAGGCAACAGGCAATGTTAGCCGGAGTCGCCCATGAAATAAGAAATCCCCTGGGGGGAATTGAACTTTTTTCCGGTTTATTGGAATCTGAAGTTAAAGGTGAAGAGTTAAAAAATTATGCGGGTAAGATATCCAATGAGGTGGGGAATCTGAAAAAAATTATCCAGGGATTTTTAGATTATGCCCGACCATCACCCGCTGAACTAGTTAATTGTGAATGTTATCCAATTTTTTGGGAAGCTGTTTCTTTGCTGAAAAATGAGATGGAAAAGATAAAAATAGATCTTAAGCCAAAAAATGAAACCATTCAGTTATTTGTTGATCCGCAGCATTTAAAACAAATATTTTTAAACCTAATTCAAAATTCAATTCAAGCAATGTCAAAAAATGGCACAATTTTTGTAAAAGTTAATAAAGTAAAAGAAAAAACGAGAATTTTGTATTCGGATACAGGTCCAGGAATTCGTAAAGGACATTCTGAAAAAATTTTCGAACCTTTCTTTACTACTAGGGAAAAAGGCACTGGATTAGGATTGGCAATCGTGAAAAATTTGGTTGAAGAAAATAAAGGCAAGATCAAATATACTCATGATAATGAGAACGGCGCTTATTTTTTAATTGAGTTTTAAATTCAAATTAAAAATCTAATTTGCCACGAAGCTTGCTAAATTTTTTCCTTTGAGTTTTCGTGGCGACATGATTCAGAAAATTTAATTGAATAGGGAGTACTCTTGTCTAAAATTTTAATTATAGATGACAACGACACAATGCGCGAAGGCATGGTCGCTATTATCAAAAAATTTGATTATAAATGCGATGAAGCAAAGGACGGGAATGAGGGAGTAAACCTGAGCAAAAAAAATGATTATGATGTGGTTGTGACAGATTACCGTATGGAAGGTTTGAATGGAATTGAAGTTTTAAAACAAGTAAAAAAATTTTCACCAAAAACTGAGGTGATGGTGATCACAGCTTACGGTTCTATTGAACTGGCTGTTGAAGCTATGAAGTATGGCGCAGTAGATTTTATCACCAAACCATTTTCTTTTGATGAATTTAAATTGAAGATACAACGGATTCTGGAAAGAATAAAAGAAAGAAAAAAGCTGTCACAGGTCACTGAAGAAAATGTTTATTTGCGTGAAAAACTCGAGGAGCAATTCAATTACGGTGAAATAATTGGTCATTCAAAATTAATGAAGGATGTTTATCGAACGATTCAAAAAGTCGCGGTTACGGACTCGTCAGTTTTAATTTATGGAGAAAGCGGTACCGGCAAAGAGCTTGTTGCCCGGGCGATTCATAAAATGAGCTCACGAAAAAATAAACCATTTATCAGGGTAAATTGTGGGGCGCTGGCTGAAAGCCTACTTGAATCGGAGTTGTTTGGTCATGAGAAAGGTGCATTTTCCGGTGCGATAAAAAGAAAGAAGGGGAGGTTTGAATTAGCTCATAACGGCAGTATTTTCCTTGATGAGATTGGAGACATTTCCCTGAATATGCAAACCAAACTGTTGCGGGTATTACAGGAAAAAGAATTTGAACGTGTCGGGGGAGAAGAGACTATTCAGGTTGATGTTCGGATTTTAGCAGCCACCAATAAAAACCTTGCCGAGCAGGTGGAAAAAGGAAAATTCAGAGAAGATTTATATTACCGGTTGTTTATCATTCCAATTTATTTACCAGCCTTGCGTGACAGGAAGGAAGATATACCGTTGCTTGTAAATCATTTTTTGAAAAAATTAGCCATTGATTTAAAAAAAACTCCAATCCAAATAAGTGAAGCTGCGGTTGAAAAATTAGTTGCTTATCATTGGCAAGGGAATGTGCGGGAATTGGAGAATGTACTGGAGCGCGCTTTGGTGCTTTGCGAAAATCAGGAGATTGATGTTTTTGATCTGCCGATATTGACCCAATCAAATTCAGCAAGAATTCCTTCGGATGTGATAGATCGACATAATTATAATTTGAATGATACGCTTTATGATATCGAAAAACAGCTCATTCAAAGAGCAATGAACGAGACAGTCGGAAATAAATCCAGGGCGGCAAAACTGCTGGGAATTAGGACCAGTTTGCTTTATTATAAGTTGGAGAAATATGGGTTGATGGATAAGAAATAGAACCATTAAATAAATGAATGAGTCTTCTTTAAAAAAGTCTTGACCACGAATTTCACGAATTTTCACTAATTGATTTTATTGAAATTAGTAAAATTGAAATTCGTGCAATTAGTGGCTTTTAGAGTGCACTCATTAATACAAATAACGTATCGTAACGTAAAGTAAAATATTAAAGCCAAACACTATAGTGAGTGGGAAATAATTTTCAAGCACCATATAATATAATACCATTATTTTAAAAAAATGAAAAGAGTTAAAATGAAACGAATTATATTAATATTAAATTGCCTGTTGCTGTTATTAACAGGTTTGCTCCTGGCTCAATCTGGACAGGAAAAGGTTTGGGAAAAGAAGATATTTGAATGGGAAGAACAAATAGAAATTCAAATAGCTCTCCGAACGAAATTATTGTACAAAAGTGATTCGTTAATTTCGGCTATTCAAGATATTAAAACTGATAGGAGCCTCAATGTTTTTCAACGGCAGCAATTGGAACGTCTGTTAAAAACTTCACAACAAAATGGTGAAGAATTGAAAAAGCTAAATCAGGAAATTGTCCGTTTGGAACAACAGTATCAAACAGAGCTAAAAAATATTGTAACATGGCACGAACAACAAATTGATAGTGTTTTGAATGGTACAAAAGCGGGTTCGAAATCAATAAAGGAACAAGAATTTGCTTATGAGAAAGTTAAAAATTTAAAAACAGACCGGGATTATTACTCAAAAAAAATCAAACCAATATCGATATTAAAAGTGCCTGGTAGTACACTTGCTATTAACGAGTTCGATTCATATCAAAAAATTAAACAAAAAGCTGATTTGTTAAAGGATCAGGAAGAAAAAATCAGGAAACAAAAACAATTGCTTGCTAACCAAACCACAGATTTAGAAAATGAATTAAAATTACGCAGCCGTATGAATGAACTTATTTCTGACACATATTTAATGGATTATAATACTGAATTGCCTTCGCAATCTGCTTTGGCAATTGATGAAAAATCAGGCACGAATGCAACTTTTAACTATGATGAAATGCGTAGTAAAGGATTTTCTGCAGCAGCGCCATCTACTTTGGATGCAGCAGATGTTCTGATTCTTCTGACAGATGTGAGTGAAGTTTCAACGCTTGATTTGGAGCACTATATACAGAGATTGCGGTTAGTTGAAAAGCAATTAATTAAGTCGGCGGACAGCCTGCAAATAAAAGCAAATCAATTTTATCAGGCAGCTGAAAAGAAAAAGAAGGAAATAAAACAGTGATTTTATCCTTTCATAAAATGGCAATATTTTTTCTTCTGTTAATTTTTACTTCAGCATTTGCCCAGCCTCAAAAAAAACCATGGACTATCAAAACAAGAATCCAGCAGGGGATTGAATACGATAATAATATCGAGGAATCAAGGGCTTCGTCTCAATCTGATGGTTTGACAAAACTTGTATTAAATAGCAAATTGAGATATTTACAAAACCAGTTGTTTTTTCAGTTAAATTATCATGGGGGAGTGCAGTATTATTTTGCTTCGCCATTGGAAAATAAATATTCGCATGATTTCTCCGCAGCTGTTAATTACTGGCAATCGCGATGGATTCGAATTGGCGGAAATTTCAATACTCGTTTGAAAATATACGGCAAACGAAACTGGGATTATTTGTTGACCGATTATGAAACGTATCTTTCCTTTCCTTTTTCCCGATTTGAGCTCACTTTTTTTTACACTTTACAAAGATTAAACTATTTAAGCTACGATGAATTCGATTTTGGCGTGGATAAATTTGCCCTTGCTTTCCAATCCAAATTAGGAAAATACAACACGATACGATTGAAAGCCTGTCAGCAAATCATTGATTTTTTTAGATATGCCCTATATTATGATTCCATGTTAGAAGAAGTTTTGGTTGCTGGACAAAAACAAAAAGATAAAAACAGGTATTTTTCATTTCAGTGGAGATATCAAAAAAAATGGCTTTTGTCAACAGAATATCTTTTTCAAAATAACAGCTCGAACAGTTATGGTTTTTCCTACCAATATCACCGAATTACACTTTCCGCAGCGACGCATTTTAAAATAGGTGTATTAATGCGTCTCTTTGCCGGCTTGCAAAGAAAGCAATATACAGAAGAGCTGGATAAATTGATCGCAACTGAATTGGATTCGGAACGCGAGAAAAGCAATTTTATCATTTTAGACCTTTCAAAAGACATCACACAACATTTGAGCGCTCTTGTTCGGCTGTCCTATTATTACAATGAATCTCCCATACCTGGCAGGTATTATCAGAAATCTCTTTCTTCCTGTTCACTTGAATATCGTTTTTAAATACGAATCATGATACATGCCTGGTACGTCCTCTAACAAATAATCAATATTACTATCAAATTTTTGATAATCTATCAATTTTTTGATATTACTTTTATTTCTACCATTTTATTTTATTTATAAACATAAATGCCGGGAAGATTTTTTATAACCTCTTTGGGATTGAAAATTAATAAGTTATATACAGATGCTATCGCTTTAGGCGATGGCATCTGTACCTGAAATAAACTGGCATGCAAGTTGCCAATACTTGTTTTATAAGATCATAAAATATCAGAACATTTTTAGCGAGGGAAAAATGAGAAAAAAAGCATTTGTTTTTACAGCAATGATTCTTTTTGTAATTAGCTGCGCGTTGTTTGATGTTTTAATTTCTGGCGATGGCAAGATCAAACTCGGTTTTTTAAAACGCTTTGATCAAGCTTCGGTGCCAACAAAAACCTTCAGCACGCCCTCTGCCCGAGTGCTGAATTCAATGGAAGTGATGGTGAACATGGGCAGGTCTTTTGGTGTTGAAGAGTCAGATGGTTTTCTGGGAAAGATTGCCATTGGTTTGGGCGGCATTGCGGAAATTGAATTAACACGTTCCAGCTTTGTGGATAATTTAACAGGTGATCAAAAGAGTTTTCCATCTTCCGTTTTTAAAATGTCACTTGTGCCACAGCACCTAACACAAAATTGGTTCATTCCAAATTTGTCATTGCAATTGCATTCTACTACCTGGGGTTCTAATGTTGATCCCAATACAAATTTGCGGCAAGATGTGCGCGCTGAGTACGGTAACATGAATTTATCAAGGATGAATATGGATAATCGGTTTACCACGCTTTATGGCATAATAGGCAAAGATTTTCGCTTTATTCAGTTGCATGGTGGAATTTCTTTGACCGATGTTCGGGTAAGGAACGGTTATCAATGGATTTTCGACCAGAATAAGGGATACGATGTTTATGAAGAAATACCTGACCTGCAAAAAAATTTAATAAATCCATTTGGTAATGTGTCCATTTATGCTAATGAAGATACGCGACTTTTAGCTGAAATTCAGGCGATTCCGTTCATTGATTATAATATCAAAACAAAAAAGGTTGAAATAAAGAAAACCTGGCAGGCGATTGTTGGTGTTCGTTTCTTTATCAAGAAATGGATATCTTTGGATACGGGCGTGAAATATTTGAGTTCTGCCAAAGGCATCGCAGACAGCGAAGTGAATTTCGGATTCAATTTTGTGCTGCCACTCAAAAGCATTAGTAAGAATTAATATATCATCCCTTTTTAAATGGAGATTTCGATGGCTTATAAAAAATTTGTTTTTATTTATTTCTTTTGTATATTAATGATGATAACTGGCAACCTGTTTGCTGATGGATGTTTTTTTCGAGCCAAAGAAGAACAAGTCGGAAATTCGGCAGAATCTCCCAACCAGCGGGCTTTGATAATTTTTGATAACAACAGGGAAACAATGGTTGTGCAGGTTAAATACCAAGGCGAGGCAAATAGATTTTCCTGGGTTTTGCCAGTGCCATCTATTCCTGAAGAAAATTCAATTATAACTGTCAGCGATTCAATTTTCTCGCATTTGCACGATATAACGCAGCCAAAGCTTTTTATTTATTCAACCCAGGGTAAATCAAAGGGGACTATGGGAGGGCGGGATAGTGGTGATGCTGAAGCATTTTACGATAATGAAGTGATAATCTGGGAAAATCTCCAGGTTGGTCCTTATGAAATAGCTGTTATTTCCAGTCCTACCAGCATGGCTTTGATTGAATGGTTGGCGAAAAATGATTATGATTTTCCTGAGGAAGCACAGAATATTGTTGAATTTTATACGCAAAAAAACTGGTATTTTGTGGCGATCCGTGTGAACGTTTCCAACCAGTTAGCGAAAAATAACTCGACATACCAAGCAGGACTGCCAGCGATTAAAATGACCTTTAAGACCGAAAAACCAGTTTTCCCGTTACGAATTTCTGAATTGACGTCGGCAGAAAAAAATGAAATTGAAATATATGTAGTTAATAAACATAGAATGATTAGTGAGAGTTACAATACCGTGGCTATGAATCGGGAGGAAGTTCAGCCTGTGTTGGAAAAAAATTATTATGCTAAAAATTATAAACCAACAGGAATTTCGTGTGCCTGTGATCGGATTTTAGCTCCTGAATCTGATGCTGGAATGGAATATGAAGCGCTATTCCAACAAGAAGTTGAATCTTTCTCAAAACCGTCTTTTATTGTTGAATATGCATCCCCACTTGATTATATAATATTTGATAATGATAATGATACAAATCCTTTGCATTATCGTGACGAATTTTTTGATGATTGTTTTTCAGAAAACGAAAACTTTTGGATTACTCGGATGAGGACAATTCTCTCACCTGATAATATGAAAAGGGATGTAGATCTAATTACGGATCCCGATGGAGATAATTATCTCGCTCTTAAATTCTGGATAGAAGAAAAACAGCCTAATCCCTGGAGTTACAGCGTTTACGTCACTCCTGGATTCCTTTTTGTGCCTGTTATTTTTTCAAAGAGAATTCGGAAAAAATATGGCAAACATTTGTTTCTATCTGCATTTTTATTATTATTAGCCATCATTTAATACTTTAACAATAAAAGGAGAAGACCGATGCCTACTAAAAAAATTTCTGTCTTAAGTATTTGTTTGATTTTTGTGATCATAATAAGTTCAGCAAACGCTCAAATGATCGCTGAAATTACTAAAAATGTTCAAACGGAATTCGGCACTTATCATCCTTATTCAGTATCTTTTACTCCCAACGTGCCAACATTTTCGGTTGAACCTGATTTTAATAACGTCGTTAACTTTGAAAATTTTAAGTCGGTGTTTAATTCAGTTGATTCTGCTTTTCTGTTTCAAAATCATTTTGTTGTTAAAAAGTGCCGTTACCAACAACTGTACGATCTTTATAACATGGCTACCTGGGGTGGCGAACCGATTTTTGTTACTACTGATGCGGTGCTTCATATTTATCATGTGCTGTTTGACCATTTTCTTTCTGAAATAGAGTTACAAAAATTTGTCGCTACTCTGAATGACATGACAGAAGCTCTGATAATCGAAACACAATCTCAATTTAATCAATCAAGTCAAGCTGAAGTCAAAGAAGCAACCCGCAGGAATCTGGCGTTTTTGTATGTGGCAAAAAAGCTTTTGAACGGAAATGGCGTTACCGTTCCTGACGCTGTTTCTGCGTTAGTTGATTCTGAACTTGTCCTTATTTCAAATCATGACGGTTATCATATTTCTCCAATTTTGGGAAAATTTTCAGCATTGGATTACAGCAAGCTCAAGCCCAGGGGACATTACACAAAAAATGACACTCTTAAAGCATTTTTTAAATCAATGATGTGGTACGGCTGGACGATTTTTACAATGGAGCCAAATAAGTTCGATGATCTGGCGAGCCGACATACGCTGCAAGCACTGATGTTTGTACAAATGATTAACACTCTCGATTTTAATGGCAGCCCACTATTGGAAATGTGGGATTATATTTATGAGCCAACCGTGTTTTTTGTCGGTAAAACTGATGATCCCAATATCAGGGATTACAGACAAATCGGTGAACAAATTTATGGAACGGATTTTCTTTCTCTTTTTCCAGATAGTTTGGCAGATACGAATCTTCTAAATTTATTTATGAGTGAAGCCCAGAAACTTCCTGAACCGAAAATCCCCAACTGGATTTATAGTACTTACACTACTTATAAAGGTTTTCGTTTTATGGGACAAAGATTTATTCCTGATTCATACATGTTTGCTCATCTCGTTGATCCTTATGTTTCCTATCGGAATTTTCCTAAAGGTTTGGATGTAATGGCAATTTTAGGTTCGCACCGTGCTTACACGTTACTCGATTCGATATATAATCAAACTGCTTATGGGGGCTATTCAGCAAAAATGGCTGAGTTTAAAACTGAATTTGCAGACCTGGGTTCAGATCAGTGGGCGCAAAATCTTTACTGGAACTGGCTCTACTGCCTGATGCCGCTGCTTTATGAAAAAGGTCCGGGTTATCCTTCATTTATGCGGTCATTAGCCTGGTCTGATAAAGAACTGTTGACAGCGCTGGCTTCATGGGCAGAACTCAGGCATGATACGATTCTTTACGCAAAACAGAGTGAGACCCCCAGCGGTATCGCGCCCGGTGCACCAAGAAGTTATGTTGAACCGAATCCGCATCTTTACGCGCGACTGGCAAGCCTGGTACGATACACCCGGGATGGACTTGAAGCGCGTGATTTGTTGTTAGAAGGTTTTGGCGAAAAGTTAGCTCTGTTTGAACGGCTGCTAAAGTTTTTAACAAATATTTCCATTAAAGAATTGGAAAATATCCCGCTGACTAATGAAGAATATGAAAATATATTCTGTTTTGGCAGTGTAATGCAGCAGCTTGTTTCTGTTGTCAAAGACCCTCAAGATCCATGGAATTATGATGCTGATGATATGGCTGTGGTGGCAGATGTTCATACCGATTCAAACTCGAATGAGTGTCTGGAAGAAGGTGTGGGCTATCCTTTAGAAATTTTCGTCATCGTAAATGAAGGTGGAACGATCCGAATTACTCAGGGCGCTATCTTTTCTTATTATGAATTTACACAGCCCATTGCTGATCGCTTGACTGACGAAGCCTGGCGCAAAATGTTAACCAGTGATAGCCCGCCTGAAATGCCAGAGTGGGCAGCGGGATTTATGAATGTAAAAGAACCACAGCCTGAATTTGATGATTTTTCGCCAGATAATCTATTCGAAAAAACTTTTTTAAAAGTTGAAGCGCCAAAAAAGAATTTGATACCAGCAAAATTCAAACTCTTACAAAATTACCCCAATCCCTTCAATCCGGAAACAATGATTAAATTTGAGCTGCCAAAAAATTCTTTTGTAAGATTAGAGATTTACAATATTTTGGGGCAAAAGATTAGAACATTGATTTCAAAACAAATAACGGCAGGCGCCCATTCGATAACATGGGATGGAATGGATGATTTTGGCAGGAATGTTTCCAGTGGGATTTATTTGTATAAAATTAAGACTGAAGGCTTTTCTCAAACGAAGAAAATGTTTTTGTTGCGATAGATATTCTATTGAATCCATTTCCCAACTGGGACGAGCCAGAACCAAAAAGAAATGAATAGAACGCGGATGACACAGATTTCCACGGATTTTTAAATCTGTGTAAATGCTCCGAAGGCGTATCCGCCTCTGTTAATGCCATATGGCAAGTCAAGTCTTTTTTTTAATTTTTTAGTTTTTCAAATTCATCCAGTAAATCAAAATATTGTTTAACGACAAACTTATTTAGACCTGTTGCTTTAG
>Ga0075123_10001438_pt1 | contig 11946 bp, 11 predicted proteins | sample AntAceMetag02UKX_FD_69808 | JGI IMG/M metagenome (GOLD analysis project Ga0075123, IMG submission 69808) | Saline lake microbial communities from Ace Lake, Antarctica - Antarctic Ace Lake Metagenome 02UKX | ecosystem: Environmental > Aquatic > Non-marine Saline and Alkaline > Saline | place... | reverse complement strand
GTCGTACCAGGCGCACGAACCGGCATAGCCCCTTCTCCAGCGCGGGAGTTGATTAATAATCTCCGGCTCGGGGTCACAGGCCGAAAAAATGCGGGGAGCGCCATAGAATGTCGCAACCGTAAATATTATTGCAATAGATAAAATTATCTTCTTCACATTATATTCCTCAAGATTAAGAACTACTAATTGGGGCAATACTACTTAAAGTTTAATTGAATGCAAGATCTTTCTCTCTCCTCATAAAAGTATTTGCATTAACCCCGTTATTATATTATCAATAATACATTTATGTTTATGCAGGTTAAAATATTCATACTAAAAACGTGTAGTTAAAGGTGACATATGATACCACAGCTAATTAAAACAAATCATATTAAAAATATCACACTCTCAATCCGGATGGTTCTAAGCCGGTTCCTCCCTTCCCTGCCGGCAAAACAAATCCAAAACACGACATTTCTCATACTCCCCGCCCCGAGCCAAGATGGCGGTAATCCGAGATTGAGATCATACGGGGTTTTAAAAACTATGCCGATCCTGATCGCCATCTCACTTTTATTCTGCAGTTGTTCTGAGAAGAAAGAGAGCGGAAAAGGAAGCAACGTGCTGCTGATCACCATCGAAACTTTGCGGACTGACCAGATCGGATGCTATGGAGGAGCTAACAACCTCACTCCTAATCTTGATGCTTTCGCCGCCCAGGGCGTATTATTTGAAGGGATGATCACTCCGGTTCCCCGAACCAATCCATCTTTAGCCTCCCTCCTAACCGGACTTTATCCTCCTCATCACGGGGTACGAAATATGAATGTGCCGCTTTCTGAGGATATTACTGTTCTTCCCGGAATTTTAAGTGACAGTGGATACAAAACCGGAGCAGTAATTTCTCATCCTTCCTTATATATCAAGCTGGGGTTCAACAATGGTTTTGACCATTATGATTGCGAATGGGACGCTCATAAGGTGGCGGAGGATACCACCAATACCGCCTTGAGCTGGATCAAGAGCAACAAAGAAGAATTATTCTTTATGTGGATCCATTATTTCGATCCCCATTGGTTTTATTGTCCTCCGGCTGAGTTTGAAGAGAAGTATGCTACTCCCTTTGACGGGACCTGGAAATCCTGTAGGGATTTAGATATAACAAAAGTTTCTCGAAGTACAAGAGGGGAAATTGTCTTCAACAATACGATGAGTGATGAGGAGCGGGAATATATCCGATCTCTATATCGAGGTGAAATTGCCTATACGGATGAACAGGTCGGACGACTACTGCGAGAGTTAAAAAAAATGAAATTAACTGATGATCTTCTGGTCATCATCTCAGCTGACCATGGAGAAAGTTTGGGTGAACATGATTTTTATTTTGAACACGGGGCCTATACTTATGATGTAAATATAAAAATTCCCTGTTTGGTCCGCTTCCCTTCGAAACATCCTTATTCTCAATATGCCGGAAAGAGAATCAAAGGCCAGAAAATAAACACGGATATTCTACCAACGATTCTGGAGTTCCTGGATCTACCACTACCTGAAAATTTGGACGGTATGAGTTTAATACCTTCTATAGTAGGAGAAGAAATCAATCCCAGACTGGCATTCGGCGAATCCGGGAAACAGTACTTTGTTAACAATCCGAAAAGATACCTGCCGGGGATTAAAGGGAAATGGTATTTTGTGCGGGATGAGAACCGGAAATTGATATGCATCCCCAACAAAGACGATGGGATATGGGAGTTTTACAATCTGGAATCCGACCCGAAGGAGACGAAAAATATCTATGATCCGCAGGAGCCTGAAATCAAACTATTGCAGAATGAATTAAAAAAGTGGATGGCAATGGCAACAACCGTATCCCCTCCCCGTGAACTAGAATATACTCCCGCGATCAGGAAAAAACTCAGGATGCTGGGCTACATGGAATAATCCCGCCAGGGAAATCAAGGCTCCATAATAGGCCATACTCGAAAAGCCTCTTCGATTATGGTAATGGTAATGCCTCCTATAATGGCATCCAAGAGGTGTGCATATACGCCAAAAGAAAAGCCCCGTCCGTTAGGACGGGGCTTTTCTATCTTTATCCCCAGCCGGCGCTACGTCTATAGAAGAGCGGCGCTGGAGGGATTGATAGCCAATCCCGATACCGGGATATCACCAGTAGTTCCGAAGTAGGCCCGGCTAACACCCCGAATCGCCCACAGTCCGCTACTCCCCCGAAAAATTCCAATATTCCCCGGAAGAACACTGTAATTTCCCGGTACCGGTTTATCACCCGTGGCACCAAAGTATGTTCTGGTTCCATCAATCATCGCCCAGAGTCCAGAAGCGGGCCGGAAGATTCCCGGCGATTCTTCTGTAGAATTCTCGTTAGTAAAAATGGGGATATCTCCGGAAGTTCCGAAGTACATCCGGCTCAAACCTCTCACCGCCCAGAGACCACTGCTGGGCCGGAAGATAGCGATAGACTTGCCGGCAGCACGACCGAAAAGATACGATGCAACCGGCTGATCGGAGCTTCTTCCAAAATATACCCGGGTAATCCCCTTGACCGCCCACAGTCCTGAAGCCGGACGGAAGATGGCAAGATCGCAGGCACCGTCTCCATTGAAATCACCGGGAACGGCAGTATCACTAGAATCCCCAAAGTAGGCTCTTGTGATCCCTCGTACCGCCCAGAGACTGGCTGATCCTCTAAAGATGGAAGTATCGGTCGTCCCATCTCCGTCATAATCTCCCGATACCGGGACATCTCCATCCATTCCAAAATAAACCCGGGTAATACCTCTTATCGCCCAGAGACCGGCGCTTTCCCTGAAGATGGCAATATCAGAGAACCCGTCGCCGTTATAATCTCCCGAATCGATCACCGGAGAAACAGGGGTCGGCGAAGTCGCCGGAGTCGGAGTGGTGGGAACGTAGCCGATATCGAACGCGTAAACGGCGGTACCATTACCCCCCTCAGCCCAGAGAAAACCATTGGGATCTACGTCAAGCCCCCCGAGACTGTGGTTATTACTACTCGTAGATATCCAGGGGAGGATAAACTTGCAGAGCTGGTTACCCTGCATATCTACCTGGATAAGCGCCGAGTACATACCCGGTTCTCCGGCGCGGGAATACCAGAGCTTATCCCCCACTCTGCAAACTCCCCGGGTGGGATCCGGGACGTTAATAGTTTCCATAATCGAATTGTCCAGCATATTCACTTTGCGGATCTGAGGATTTACCACATCGCTAACCCACATCACGTTCTCCTCATCAGGATCGCACCAGATCCCGAAAGCGATATGATCAGGTTCAAAATTAATCTGAAGTCTGCTGATCACCTGCCCCCCGGTCACGGGCACCTGATGGGCAAAATTTCCCTCCTTAACCCAGAATGTCCCCCGGAAGCGATCGTAGGTGATACCCTTGGTATCGTTTTGCACTATCAGACCAGTAAACGTGATCTCCCCCACGGTAGCTCCGGTGGCCGGATTTGTGATCAGAGCGCCGGTGTGGGCATCGGTTACTTGATATATGTTGCCGTCGTACCAGGCGCACGAACCGGCATAGCCCCTTCTCCAGCGCGGGAGTTGATTAATAATCTCCGGCTCGGGGTCACAGGCCGAAAAAACGCGGGTTACCGGGCTGAGCGCGATAACCGCGAACAACACTACAATTCCTACCAAAATCTTTTTCAAACTCTCTCTCCTTTTATTTTTTCTCATGAAAAAATAAGATTAGATTATTATCTCGATCTGCTTTTATTTACAAATCGGGATACCTATAAATATCGAAAAAACTTCTACTCAATCAATTAAAGTAAAGCTACCATATCGAACATATGGAATCAAATGTTTTTTACTTTTTTTAAAAAAAGGAAAAATAGATTACAAAAATGCGGCAAAATAAAAAAGCCGTTCGAACTGCTTATCTATCAATTAGTTGCAAAACTAAATTAGTGCCGAAGGCGCAAATTTATCTTTATACCAACTTATGGTCCGGGCCAGGCCGTCATCCAGCGCAGTTTCCGCCTGCCAGCCCAGACTATCGAAAGCCCGGTGATGATCGCCGAGAAACCGCCAGATCTCATTCTTGCGGTAGGGAATGACGCTGTTCTCCAGTTTTACTTTTTTGCCGGCTATCTCCCCCACTTTTATAACCAGGGCATTCAGAGAAATCTCCCAACCGCTCCCCAGATTATATACTTCTCCCTTTCCCTGCCCCTTCTCAGCTGCCAGTAAGAATCCATCAATAACATCATCAATATAGGTATATTCACGGGTCTGCTCCCCGGCCGTCATCTGGAACGGCTCTCCGGTGAGCGCGGCCCGGATCAACTGGGGGAGAAAACGCTCTTCCCCCTGGCCGGGGCCGTAAACCAGAAAGAGACGGAGAATCCGGACCGAAGCTCCCAGGGAAGCGGCGGCCATCCGGGAGAAAGCGGTGGCGGCCGCCTTGGAGAATGAATAGGGAGAGATGGGATCCAGAGGCATATTCTCTTTAAAGGGGGCAGGATTTCGCCCATAAGCTTCCGCGGTACAGGTGGTAATGAAGATCTCGTAATCTATCGAACTGAGCGCCCGAAGCAGGTTGATTGTGCCTCCCAGATTGACATCGGTGACCAGGGGCAGGCTATTCCAGACCCGGCCGACATCGGTAACCGCGGCCAGGTGGAAAATTCTTCGCGGGTCAGAGGTAAGGACAAATTCCTTCAGCCGATCATAATCACGAATATCGAGGGGATTGAGGGAGATTTTTCCTTCCAGGGGTAAGAGCCGGGAGAGATCGGCCCCGGGACAGGTCAGCGCGGAGACCAGGGCGCCTTCCTTAACCAGCCGGGCAGAAAGATGGGACCCGATAAAGCCCTCAGCACCGGTGATTAGAACCGGCATATTCTTATAATCGCTTAATTCAGACATCGCTGTTCCCATGACCCCCCCCGTCCGGGGTGTTTTATCGGACCGATCCGACGGATTCGACCGATCAGTCGGATTTTTCCCGCTCCAGCTTATTCTCCCGGAAAAAATCCCGGTACCAGCTGATCGTCTCCTCTAAGCCTTCTTCCATGGTATAAAGCGGCTTCCAGCCCAAAACCTTCCGGGCCTTGACCGAGGAGAGATACTGATGCCTTATCTCTCCCTTCACCTGGTCGAGAATCACGGGAGTAATCTCTTCTTTCCCCATCTGCTGGAGGATCAGGGTGACGAGCTCCAGGACATTGATCTGCCGCTCATCGCTGAAATTAAATGCCTCCCCTATTACTCCTTCCTCGGCGGTCTTTTCCGCCTGGAGAATGTAACCTTCCACCGCGTCTTTCACATAAAAATAGTCCCGAATATAGGTTCCATCACTCCTAATAATAGGAGTCTCACCGTTATATATGCTCCGGATGGTCCCCGGGACAATCCGGTTCCAGTTCAAATCTCCACCACCGTAAAGATTACCGCACCGGGTAATACTCACCGGAAGATCGTAAGTCTCATAGTAAGTCCGGGCGATTAAATCGGCGCAGCTCTTGGAGACATCGTAAGGGTGCCTCCCCTGGAGCGGGGCATCTTCGGAGTAGGGAAGTTTATCGTGAGAACCATACGCCTTATCACTAGAGGCTACCACCACCCGTTTGACTGTATCCACGCGGCGGCACGCCTCAAGCATATTCCAGGTCCCTTTTATATTGGCTTCAAAAGTACCCAGCGGAGCCCGATTAGCAATACTTACTATGGTTTGGGCAGCCAGGTGAAAAACAGTGTCAATCTCGTATTCGTTTAAAGCCCGTTCCAGGAGCGGATAATCCTCTATCTCCCCCCGGACAATATTTATCTTCTCCCAGCAAGTAAGCTTCCTTAAGTTAGACCCCGGCACCAAGTCCCGGATCAAACCCACCACATTTGCCCCCTTCCGGTAAAGCGACTCGGTCATCCAGGAACCAAGGAGTCCGGTACAGCCAGTGATGAATACGTTTCTATCTTTCCAAAAGTTATTGTCCATTAGTATCTTCCTTTATTTAATTATCGATTATTCCGCCCGCACGAGCAGTGGAGTGTTGGAGTTATGGAGTACCGGGTTTTTCACCAACGCCTCACTCCACCACTCCGTCACTCCAATTACTCCCATTATTTTGTTTTTTTCCAGGGCGCGTCGCCAGAAGCCCAGAGCGCGTTCAGGTTCTCCATGTCACGGTAGGTATCCATGCAGTGCCAGAAACCCTCGTGCTGAAAAATTGCCAGTTCTCCGTCCCGGGCCAGGTTCTCCAGCGGTTCTTTCTCCAGCGACCCATCTTGAGAGAGATAATCAAAGACCCCTCTTTCGAAAACAAAGAATCCCCCGTTGATTAATCCGGCCTGAACCTGGGGTTTCTCTCGAAACTCCTTGACCAGCCCATCTTCAACCTCCAGTTCCCCGAATCTGGTCATGGGCCGAACTCCGGTAACGGTAGCAATCTTGCCTTTCTCGCGATGGTACGAAAGCAGAGCGGAGATATCGATATCACTCACCCCATCTCCGTAAGTCATCATAAATGTATCACCTTCAATATACCGCTCGATTCTCTTGATCCTTCCTCCGGTCAAAGTCTCCTCCCCGGTGTCGGCCAGGGTTATCCGCCAATCGGGATGGCGCCGGGTGTGGGGAGTAATTACTTTTCCTTCTCCCAGGTTGATGGTAAAATCATTGGTGTAGTAATCAAAGTTGAGAAAGTAATCTTTGATAACCTCTCCCTTATACCCTAGGGGCAGGATAAAGTCCTTAAATCCATAACCCGAATAAATATCCATAATATGCGTGAGTATCGGACGGGGGCCGACCCTCACCATCGGCTTGGGTCGATACTCGGTCTCTTCCACCAGGCGGGTTCCTCTCCCCCCGCATAAAATTACGACTTTGATAGGTTTTTTCTCTTCCATTCTCTCAACTCCTTTCCAAAACGAAACTTGGCTATATTCTTAAGAAACTCAAAAATTGTACCGAGATTGACGTTCGAGCTCCCTCCTTCCCTTTTTTGAAAGATAATCGAAACTTCCTTGAGTTTTAAACCAAGAAGTTCTGATTTTACCAATAACTCCGCGTCCAGGAACCAGTCCCGCGAAGAGAGCTGAAATTTTTCCAGCCAGATTCTCCTGAAAATCCGGGGAGTAGCGTTAACATCATAGAACGGTATCCCGAATAAGATACATGTCATCATCACATAAACATTGGAGATCCAAGCACGAATAAAGCCATCCTGACGCAGGGTTCTTCGCACCTTGATCAGATCATACCCAGATTGCCTCAGATTGAGCAACTTAACCACATCCTCCGGATCAACCTGGCCATCACCGCCCATGTAGCCTACCCAAGGACTCCGGGCCGCCGCCAGCCCGCTGATCACACCCCAGCCAAAGCCGAGGTTCTCTTTAACCATGACTTTCTTCAGGCGGAAATCATTGTCGACCAGGTTCTGGATAAGGTCCGGAGTCCGATCCTGAGAGCCATTATCGACGAGGATCAGATTAAATTCAAACCCGGCCTGGTCGAGTACTCTCCTTAAATCTTCCACCACCCACGTTACATTCTCCTCCTCGTTATAAAACAACAAGACCAGAGAAATACGATCTTTGAGATTTGACGACATTGAACGGTTAGACTCCCGCCGGAAGATATCCCGGCTTTAGAACGTCGCGCCTTCGGCGCTGCGTTCTAAAGTGCCTTAAGTGCCTAAAGTGCGCTCAAGTGCCTAAAGTTGAAAGATTCGCATCGCCAATGAAGTGAACATTAAATTGTTTGATTTCTATATCATTACTTAAAAAGATAGTATGATTACGATAAGCGGTCAGTCTTCAGTTGTCTATATGAAAATCCTGACACGCAGCCCTCTCCCTTCTTTAGAGAAAATGGGTCGGGACAATAATATTAGTTTTTCTCAGAAAAAATAAGGGCACAACTACCAATCAGACCCCCTAGGGCGCCCAATCCTCCTACCAGATATCCCCATCCGGCGCCACCATCGAGTTGCACATAATAATAAAGAATAACCTGGAGGGGGATGAATAAAAGTAACGCGAGGGCGACGAGCGCGGAGAAACGGCGGGTGATCTTGACCAGCTTTGCGGCCACCAAGAGGAAGATGATGAAAGCAGCGGGAGTCAGGACCGCTATCCACTGAACCCGTGGCGCGGGAAATTCAGCTTTAAGAAAGATCAGAGTCAAACCAAGAGCGGTGATCGGAACCGCACCCACCAGGTGGGTGATAAACTGGCTCCGGATCGCCCAGCGGCCCGGAGAATGACTGAAAAAGAAGATGTATGCGCTTATTAAAGCCCATATGTATGGGTAGGCGATCGCAAGACAGATCCCGACAAAAGCCAGGGATTCCCCCGGACTTTCGGCCAGAAAGGCGGAATCGAGAGACCACCGGAAGCGGCCAAGGGGGGAATTGTAAAATCTTGAAGGCAAATTAAAAGTACCCGCAAAGATGATTAGCCCCAGATAAGTTAAATAGCGACAAAAAGACGTCATGGTTTAATTTTAAAAACCCCCAGGGCATCTGCCATCGGCCGATCAGCTTTGACCACCTCTTTCCCGTTAACATACATGCTGACCGAACGGCCGCCATCGAATGCCATAGCTTCGGACGCGCCAAGGAAAAGAAGTAACCGGGAGAGTTCTTTCATGGTCATACCCCGGCTCTCGTCCGACCGGCCTTCAACAACGACCAAAAACAGCATCCCGGCTTCGGGAGCGATACCGACAGCGCTCCGCGGGTGGAGGGAATTTTTAATGTAGAAAGCGATGCCGCTACCGAATTTTTCCCGGAGCAGTTCTATACTTATTCCCCCGCCCCGCACAAGCCGTGGTCCCCCGCCGATCGCGGCCACGGGAGTAGAAGAGACCTGAATATTCAAGGTAACCTCACTTCCCAGCTTCAACTCCAGCTGATCGGGAGAAGGAAGTTTTTCCATGATCATGACAAAACCATTCTCAGGAATCGGCGCGCTGACCGGGAGACGGCTGATCCCGGCAACCGTGCCCCTGGTCGGACGATCAAGACGAAACTCTGAATCTCCAATAATAGTAACCGCGAAACCTTTCGAAATCTCCGGAGCGAAAGCCCCCCAGGTTGAATTATAGATTCCGCACTCATTCTCCCCGGATTTGATCTGGCGGTTAACGTCGGTGACACTGATTCCGGGCACATCAGATTTATTCCTGAGACAAGCTTCCATTGTCGGGACCAGAATATCAAAGATCCCCTCTGCGTCTATGCAGAGAGCTGATTTCCCGCTGGGAGAAAATAGCAGTTTTCCATCTTCAATCAGAACTCCCCAGGGAATTTCCAGCTTATATTCCTTCAGGGAGTGATAATAATCACCGGTTATCGCTCCCAGCAGAGGAAGTTTCTTTGAATCGAGTCGCTCCGCCATCTGGCCCAGAGTTTCGTCTTTCCGGGGCCGGATCGGTCTTGTCGCAACTTTACCAACGCTCAGGTCAATTTTGATAACATGATAATGAATCAAAGGGTCTTTCTCCTTCACCTCTCCATACCATACCCCGTCCGCGATATTCTTATACTCCGGCAATGGTAATTCCGACGCGAAAAGAAAGCCCGGCAGCAATAACAAAACAAAAAAATTTCTTATACTTGCTTTCATTTAAACTAAAATATTATCTGGGATTTCAATATTAGGATTTCAGACTCTAGAACTAGAACGTGCTCGAAAAACTTTTTTAACCACGAAGAACACCCCGAATTTTTCGGGGTAGACTGTGTTCACGAAGAAATTTGAAAAAACAGGGAAAATTACATAGTTTTATTTGTTTTCCTTCGTGTTCTTCGTGACCTTCGTGGTGAATATTTAGTTTTTTGAACACATAAAGTTGAAAATACCTTTTCGAGTATGGTCTAACTCCCTGGTTCGGTCGGGAATAATGTCACATTCACGGCCCGACCATCCGGGATAATTCCCTGTGAAGCTGCAGTTCCCTCACGATTCTCCACCCTATAGTAACGGGCCGGGATCTTCAATTCCTTGAAATTCAGGCGGGCGTTTTTCAGGAGAAACCGGGTCGGATTATCATAGACAATAACCAGAGTATTATCATCCCACCAGGTTTTGATCTCAACTCTTCTTCGTCCATTCCACCACCTGCTTAATTCACGGAGCGAACAGATCCAGGCCTTCTGCTCTTTAAGATAGGTTATAAACTGCTTCAATTTAGCCAGTCTGGTTTTGTCTCTCAGGCCAGGCATGTAAACATGGCAGATCATAACCCCGGACCGTTGACTGACTTCGTTAAATCGACGGCGGGCATCTATTAGATCGACCGAAGGTTCGACCATGTCAAAAAATGTCAAGATCCGGAGGCCGGCGGTATCTTCAGGATAAAAATATATTTCTCTCGTATGGGGTGCCGGATCCTTCCGTTGATCCTCTCTATAATCGACATCGCGGTTGATAGCACAGAAATAGAGATAACCCATCTTATCCAGAAACGGGGTAATCCGGCCGGTCGAGTCATACCCCCGATAACCCTCGGGTTCCTGTCCCAGTGAAACCAGAAACTCGCGGTCTTCTTTGATTTCCTCTATCCGGGAGGAAATAGACTGATCCCGGGATCCGGATTCAATTCCTTTCTCACTACCCGGCTCACCGGAGATTTGATAACGGTTCTGAGCAATCTCAAAACCCCGGGAAGAAAGTTCCGATAACAATTCTACCCAGTGTCGGTTTCCCGCGAGATTCTTCCGGAAGATATCTCCGGTAGTTAGAAAGATAGTCCCCTTGACTCCCTGGTTCGCGAGCAGAGTAATCAGGATCCTGATAGGATAGAGATATTCCTCTCTGTCAATGCTGGTGCCGGTTAAAACCGCGGCCGACTGAAATCCGGCTGGATAGAGATCGAGGGATATCTCTCTGTTCTCCAGGAAATGAACCGGAATTGAAGATCCTTCCTCCTCTCCAATAACATCTCCCGGGCCGGCAAAGAGACAGACCAACAACGCCACAGCCACCAGGAGCCAAAGTCTTACAACTTTCATATAAATTAGCGCCTTCTGCGCTATCGTTAAAAAATAAGGACGTTGAAGAAGAAAAACGTTAAAGAAAAACTACGTTAAAAAATTAGCCGGTCAGGCTATCTTGATTTTGCCGGTTTCGATAATTACTATTGAGAAAATCGGGATCGCTATTGCCTTGAGCAACCTTTAACGTCCTTTTATTTTAACGTCTTTTTTCTGCAACGTTTTTTATCTTTAACATTTAAGTTAGCGCCGCAGGCGCTAACTTATAGAAATATACCCGCGATGGTCCCGGTCATAAAAGCGGCCAGGGTACCACCGATCATGGCCTTGAAGCCGATCCGGGCCAGATCGTGGCGCCGCTTGGGGGCGATCCCCCCCAACCCCCCGATCTGGATGGCGATCGAGCTGAAGTTAGCAAAACCACAGAGGGCATAGGTGGCGATAACAATACTCCTCGGATGAAGCTTGACGCCTTCGGCAAGCAGATTGGCCAAGCTGGCGTAAGCCACGAACTCGTTGATCGCCATCTTCTCTCCCAGCAGTCTCCCGATCACCATGCAGTCCGACCAAGGGACCCCCATCACCCAGGCCAGAGGGGAGAAGATCCAGCCCAGAAGATTCGAGAGACTTAACTCAGTGGTTACCCCTAATATCAAGTCCAGCAGGTATCCGAACTGTTCGACCCCGAAGTTGACCAGACTGACAAGCGCTACAAATGCCAGCAGCATAGCGCCCACATTGAGAGCCAGGGTAAGTCCGGTACCGGCACCACTGGCCGCGGCGTCGATAATGTTGACATTGGTCTTGGGAAGCTTGATCTTAACCCCCCCCATCGTCTTGGGTTTTCCTGTCTCGGGATACATCAGTTTTGCCATCACGATCCCGGCCGGCGCCGACATGATACTGGCCGAGATCAGGTGGCCGGCGATATCCGGGAAGTAGTCCTTCAGCATCCCCACGTAAGC
>Ga0075123_10001436_pt1 | contig 11950 bp, 13 predicted proteins | sample AntAceMetag02UKX_FD_69808 | JGI IMG/M metagenome (GOLD analysis project Ga0075123, IMG submission 69808) | Saline lake microbial communities from Ace Lake, Antarctica - Antarctic Ace Lake Metagenome 02UKX | ecosystem: Environmental > Aquatic > Non-marine Saline and Alkaline > Saline | place... | reverse complement strand
CAATTAATTGCTTATCATCGTCCAATAAATATTCAAATTTCTCCACACTATAACCTCTCACTATAATAATGAGACGGCATATTTATGGCACTCTTTTGTGTCAAGCTGGATAATTTTCTTTTTGATCTCATTATAATTAGCCGGAGAGGTGGATAATTCATCTACTCCTAAACCTAAAAGGATAGCTGTATATTTTTCCTGTGAAGCCATTTCACCGCAAACAGCTACTTTGATACCTGCTTCATGGGCTGATTGACATACCATTTGAATTAATAATAATACTGATGGGTCTGTTTCATTGTAATATTCTGCCACAAGATCATTATTTCTATCAACTGCCAGCGTATATTGCACAAGATCATTAGTACCAATACTTAAAAAGTCACATTTTAGTGCAATTTCTTTGGCTCTCAAAGCTGCTGAAGGTATTTCTATCATAGTTCCAATTTCAATATTGTTCTGGTAACTCAATCCCTCAGATTTTAACTCGACCTGGCATTCTCTGATAATTTTTCTGGCAGACTCTATCTCTGACACATTTGATACCATGGGAAACATAATTTTAATATTGCCATGTACTGCTGCCCTCAGGATTGCACGTAATTGAACTTTGAATATATCAAGATATTTTAATGATAACCTAATACCTCTTAAGCCAAGATTGGGATTTTGCTCTTCAACTTGAAGACTTTTTGCGATTTTATCTCCACCTAAGTCAAAAGTTCTTATTGTTATCGGCTTTGAAGGAAATCTCTCTGCTACTTCTTTATAAATCTCATATTGCTCTTCTTCATCAGGAAGCTCTTTTCTGTCAAGATATAGAAATTCTGTCCGAAATAATCCGATACCTGCAATTCTCAATTTATCAAGAGCATTGATCTCTTGAGGAATTTCAATATTGCATAACAGAGAGATCACTTTACCATCAATGGTTATAGCTTCTTTATCAGCAAGTAGTGACAATTCTCTAATTATTCGCTTGATATCAGCTAATTCCTGCTGATATTTGGTTTTCTCCTGCTTTGATGGAGATACAATCACCAAACCTTCTCTACCGTCAACAATGACTTCATACGGACAAATCTCAAATTCCGAATCAGATAGACCCATTACCATTGGGATTTGAAGGGATCTGGCAAGAATTGCTGAATGGGATTTTCTACTGCCATGAATGGAAATTAATCCTGAAGCATTATTTTTAAATGCTTCCAGTACTTGAGAAGGAGTAATTTCCTGAGCGACCAGAATATGTTCATTCCAGTTCTCATGATCAGTTTCAGTTTTATTAAGTTTCTTTAACAGACGGCTTGTGACATCCTGATAGTCAATGATCCGGGCAGAAAAATACTCATCTTCAATCTCAGAAAATTGTTCTTTGATTTTTTGCAGATTAAGATCCAGAGCCTTTTCAAGGGTGACAAGTTCACTCTTTACTATCGTTTTGATATTACTTATCATTTCTGGATCTTCTAAGATCATCTTATGCGTTTCAATTATCTCCCTCTGGTTCTTATTACCGGAAATTTTGCGGGAGAAATAATCCAGTTCATTTATTGTGGCAGAAATTATCTCTTCAAGACGCTTTAGCTCTCGAGCGGTTTCTTTGTTTGTAATCTGATAGTTTATAATATTAAATTTATAATCGATACAAATCGATTTACCAATAGCAATACCTTGTGCAACTGCTATGCCGGTCAATTTCATTTTTTTGCCTCATCAAAACCAGATGAAAAAAGTCTTTCTATTTCTTCTATCAATTCCTTTTCATCAATGCCATCAGCAATTAATTCCAATTCAGTACCATAAGCAGCCGCCAGTGTCAATACACCCAGAAGACTTTTACCATTAACCTCAATTTCATCTTTACGTATCTTGAGAACAGACCTGTATTGAGTTGCCTTTTTTACCAGAAGCGTTGAAGGACGGGCGTGTAGCCCATATTCATTTGTTACTTTAATCCTTTTTACTATCAATATTATTCTCCAATTCTTTGTTTACCTGCGAAGCCTGCATAATTGATTTATTTAATTTGCGTGTATATTCTTTTGCTGCGTTATATCCAAATGATCGCAAACTGTGGTTCATGGCGATCACTTCCATGATCACTGATAAATTCTTGCCGGATGTTACTGGTAAATAGATGATTGGCAATTTTATCCCCATTATCTCTGTCATCTCGTCCTGCAAACCAAGTCTTTGATAGCTCTCCATATCATCCCATTTCATCAATTCTACCTGAATATCAACGTCCTTGGTTTTACGCACTCCATGGATACCATACATCTTTTCAATATCAACCAGTCCAATACCTCTGATCTCCATGGTATAGAGATTCTCAAACCGAGGCATACCAATTAATTTGCCATCAAGGGAACGCAAGGTCACCAGATCATCACAAATCATACGATGACCACGATCAACCAGGTCAAGTGCACATTCACTCTTTCCTATGCCACTTGCTCCAGAGATCAGCATACCTACACCAAAAACCTCCACCAGAACTCCATGAATAGATATCTGTTCAGCAAATGTATTATCAAGGTGCTTGAGCATATCATTATAAAAACGATTGGTGCTCAAATGAGTAATAAATACAGGAATCTGATATTCATCTGCCAAAAAAGTTAATGCTCTTGGAGCTGATAATCCTTTAGTAACAACAATACAAGGAATATCATAAACCAGCATTTCTCGTAGTCTGGCAAATAACTCATTCTCCTCAAGACTTTGCAGATAACTGATCTCGGTCTCCCCCAGAATCTGTACTCTATCGGAAGAAAATCGGTCATAATATCCAGTAAGAGCTAATCCGGGACGATTAAGAAAGGGAGTTTTAATAGATTTATTTAATGTTTTCTCATGAGTAAGAAGACTTAGTTTAAAATCCTGCTTCTTGTCATTATAGAATTTTTTTACGGGATATTCTATTTTTTGTTTCATGATTTTTCCTATATTATAGAGGGGAACCGGAATGCTCCCCCCTTAATCCTGTTTACTTAACGCGCCGTAGCAAATAGTTTATAGTGTATGTCATCCTTACGGACAAGTACTGATAATCTATCTGTCGCCACGTCCTTGAAAATGAGAAAAAACTCATCATCTATTTCAATTTTATCTATTGCCTCGTCGATGCTCATCGTATCGGGAGGAATTCGCTTGACCTTAACTCTTCTTCGGTCACCTGCTTTCTCGATGAGATCTGTATAAACAAATTGCGTATCTGTTTTCAAACTCTTCTTCTGATGGTCTGTCCACTTGTCCTTTAACTTCTTGATCTGAGTTTCCATCTTTTCGATCGCCATATCCACTGCCAGATACATATCCTTGTCTGAAGATTCAGACCGGAAATCGTGGCGAGGAACATGAAGTATCATTTCCACTTTGCTTAACCCATTCTCCAGTGCCAAAATGAAATGTACATTCATAATGTGATCAAAATAACGATCTAATCGCTCTGCGTTAGATTCGATGTGTTCACGAATCGCATTTGTCAGATCAAAGTGACGAGCAGTAATTGTAATTTGCATAATTTACTCCTTCTGTCATTTTTTTTGCTGCTTCATTATAACAATTATTACCAATAACCTCCTTCTATATTTAATATAACTACTTTTTGTCTATGAGCATATTTTTCTTGAAATTCCCTACATCTTATGGATAGCTAAGTTCTCGCTATCTTCCAAAGCTTCACCAATCGCTTCTGATAAAGTGGGATGAGCAAAAACCAGACTTTTCAACTTATTAATGTCTGCTGATAAATTGATCATAATACTACCTTGAGCAATCATTTCTACTGCTTCTGGTCCTATTATATGCATTCCCCTGATCAAACCAGTCTTCTTTTCTATGATCACTTTCACGAAACCTTCTGTATTGCCCGAAGCAATTGCTTTACCATTTGCTGAGAACATAAATTTACCCGTTTCTATCTCTCCATATTTCTCTTTTGCCTGATACTCTGTAAGTCCCACAGAACCAATACAGGGACTGGTAAAAGTACAGCGTGGAATATCACTATAATTTATAGAAAAAGCCCCTTCTCCTTCTCCTCTTAGTTCACGATTAAGTACTTCTGCCACCAGCATTGCCTGCTTGCTGGCTGTGTGAGCAAGCATCAATTTCCCAGTAAGATCACCAATGGCAAATATCCTTCTATTATTAGTACGCAATTCAGGGTCAACAGTTACAAATCCTCGATCTTTAATCAATTCAAAGCCATTGAATTTTATTTCACAAACAGGTTCTCTACCAATGCTCATCAGCACCTTTTCGGCTTCCATTGTTTTTCCGGTTGAGAGATGCAGGATCACCTTATCATCCTGTTTTTCTATTTCATTCACATTAGTTTTTGTATATATTTTGATTTTCCGTTTCTTCATCATAATTTGAAGTCGTTTACTGATCTCGTTATCTTCCATAGATACCAGGTTCGGAAGAAATTCTATTATGCTAACTTTAACCCCTAATTGCTGATAAATACTGGCAAATTCGCAACCTATCACCCCCCCACCAATCACAGCAAGGCTTTCTGGTAATTCACTGAGGCTCAATATATCTCGTGATGATAAAACCTGCTGCCCGTCAAATTTTAGATTACCAATTTCTTTGGGTTTTGAGCCCGTTGCCAGGATAATATAATCACACTTGTATTCTGATTCACTTGTAATTATAATGTACCCATCAGATTCGCTTTTTATTTCAATTACTTCTTCTTCTATTAATGGTATTTCTCTTCTTTTATAAAGATATTCTATTCCGGAGACAAGTTTTTCGACCACTTCATCTTTGTAGTTCATAGTTGCCTGAAAATCCACTTTCGTATCAGATATAAATACTCCTGATTGTTCACGGTCTTTTACTTCCTGATATAGATCTGCTATTTTTACCAACGCCTTTGTGGGAATACAACCCCAATTCAAACATACTCCACCAAGCCTGGCTTTTTCAAACACGACAGCATTTATTCCATACTGCTGCAATCTAATCCCTGCTGTATATCCTCCTGGTCCTCCACCAATAACAGCCACTTCAAATTTCTTCACTCCTTTCTCCTTAAATGACTATTTAATATACCCATACGCTTCCGATATTTCGCAACTACTCTCCTTGATACAGTAAGCCCTTCAATATGAAGTTTTTCTGCAAGATCAAGATCACTTATAGGATTTGTGGAATCCTCATTATCAATATAATCTTTGATCCGTACCTCCACGCTTTGACGAGATACGGAATTATAATTTTCATCTTTACCCGCTTTGCTAGTGAAAAAGTCTTTTAAGCACATCATTCCAAAGGGAGTTTCTGCATATTTACTGCGAACTACTCTTGAGATTGTCGATTCATTAACTCCCAATTCATTTGCGATCACAGAATAGGTTAAAGGTCGCAAAGTTCCATTTTCCTTGTAAAAAAATTCTGGTTGACGCTTGATTATTGCTCTCACTACATTTTCAAGAGTTCTACCTCTCATATACACACTCTTCATGATGAATTTGGCAGCATTGATCTTATCACGGACAAATTCCAGTGCCTTACGGTCTTCTTTAACCATTTTCAATACATTGAGATAGTTCCTGCTCAGATGAACTCTTGGAAAATAATAATCATTGGAGATTATCTCAAACCTGTCACCAATCTTCTTGATGATCACATCAGGAGTCACATAATCAGTATTCGCAGGTAATATTCTCAATCCTGGTTTGGGATCAAGATGAGATATCATTTCTTTCCAGTTAAGCACAGTTCTTTCCATCACACCATATTTCACGCTGATCTTCCGGTATCTCTTATGGATCAGATCATCAAAATCTTCTGACAGCAATCGATATAATACATCATAATATTCTTCTTCCTTATCCAGTTGGACTTGCAGGCATTCAGTTATATTTCTGGCTGTTATTCCCTTAGGATTAAGGTTCAATATCATTTCATGTATCTCATCTGCTCGTTCATTACTTATACCATACTCTTCTGCCAATTCATAAATATCCATTTCTTCAGGCAGATAACCATGTTCATTTACACTCTCAATCAATTCCTCTGCATATTCAAATTCCAGATCTAAGAATGTGAATTGGCTTAATTGTTCCATATACTTATCTATCTCATTAGATTGAGTGATCATATTTCTATTTGACTCATATCTTTTCTCAAAATCAAGATCTTCATCATTGCGCAACTTATTTTGCTGATCACTATTATATTCCTGCCAGGAATCAAGAACTTCGCTCAACTCACGTGCTTCTTCCCTCAATTCCTGCAACTCTTGATCTTCACTGCTTTCCTCTTGAGTCTCAGATTTCTCCTCGGTATTTTCTTTGGAATTTTCAGTTTCTTCCTCTGGATTGTCCTCTATAAGCTCCAACATGGGATTTTTTTGTAATTCATGGAGGAGAAAAGTCTCTAATTCTATGATGGGGGCAGCAAGTATCTCCAAAGACTGCAACATCTTTGGTTTGATAAGTAATGTTTGGGTCTGCCGTTGATGCAGACTATGATTAAGTCCTATCTTGCTCATATTTCCTGCACAAAGGGATTGATAAATTTATCCCCCAAATATACCTTTCTTGCCTGTTCATCATTTACCAGTTCCTGTGAAGTCCCGGAAAATAGTATCTCCCCATGATAAATAATATATGCCCTTTCAGTTATCTTCAATGTTTCCAGTACATTATGATCAGTAATAAATACCCCGATATTCATATCTTTCAATTTACGGATAATATCTTGAATATCTGCTACTGCCATAGGATCGACTCCTGCAAAAGGTTCATCCATAAGCATAAATGAAGGAGAGGTAACCAGAGAACGCGTGATCTCAAGTTTACGCCGTTCTCCTCCTGATAAGGTAAAGGCTTTCTGTTTTGCCAGTCTCGCCAGATCAAGCTCTTCCAGATGCTTTTCCAATCGCTCTTTACGCTCTTTTTTTGATATTGGTAATGTCTCAAGAATTGCCATTATGTTCTGTTCAACAGTCAGCTTATGAAATATGGAAGGATCCTGCGCCAGGTAACCTATCCCTAATTGTGCTCTTTTATACATTGGTAATCTTGAAATATCCTTTTCATTGAACTTTACAATCCCTGAATTGGCTTTGATCAAACCAAGTATCATATAAAAAGTGGTTGATTTACCAGCCCCATTGGGTCCGAGAATTCCTACGACTTCTCCCTGACCAATGGATATGCTAACCTTGTTAACAACCTTCCTTTTTCCATATATCTTAACTAAATCTTCTGTTTTTATTCTGTTCATTCTGTTTTTAGAATATTACTTTTCGGTTTATTTGTCAATTTTTTTTTTAGGTTTGGCTACTAAATTGCTTAGTTAATTTTTTATTCACCCTCAAAGATGTATTTTCCATTGATACTTTTACTCAATCCTATCCGCTCTATATATCCTTCTTCATTCATATACATTATCAATTTTTCTGCCCTTGCCTCATTACGTAAGTAGTTTTGCCGTTTGCTGATATCAGGTTGCTGCACATAATAGCTTTCCACTGATCTATATGCTCTGCTCTCCTTGATCACACCATTATCAAATATAAACTCCATCTCTTCTGACGTTACCCAGTTTTCTTTCGGCTCAAATTCTCTTATTTTATAATCTACCCTGCAGCTATCACTCATCAGAGCCTGGTGAAGTTTGTTCTCTCTAAAATATAAGGTAACTTCCGTGGCATTAGCATCAAATTGCTCTGAAAATAGTTCCGGTTGACCACGATATGTAGCTTTCTCCTCCTCAGAATAATAGATCAAAAAATCACTGTTAAGCATATAGTCAGGCATTACAGTCTCTACTTCAAATATGGCTACTATCTTTTTATAGTCATCATAATATTCGATTCTTTCTGCCTTGATCAATAAGCTGTCTGATTTGGACATCTGCAATTCTGGTTCTTCCTTTAAATATCCAAATCCCTTATCTACATTATAAGTCATATATCCGCACTTGCCATTTACATTTTCTCGGGAATCATAAACAAATATATTATCCCAGGCTTCAAAATTCTTGCTCTCTCGCAGGTATTCTACCCGTTCAGCATTAAATGTACGCCACGTGCTGTCCTTATGAGTTTCATAAAATATCACGTCTTCATCAAGATCCAGCTTTTCCTGTAACCGGAAATAACTCACTCGCTGCGCCTTCAAACTTATTGTATCTTCATAGACTTCCACATTACCAGTCATTCTCACTATCTTTTCACGCTCGTAGAGAAATGCCCGGTCGGAATAAAATTCTGTGTCCCCATAAAAGAAATGTACCCTACCTGTCAACTCGCTGATATAGGCTCCATCAATTTTACTCGCTCTCAAACTATCTGCATGAATAAGACGATAAGGTCTCAATTCCTGGTTCTCTTCACCCCGCAAACCGGAAATAAGACATATTACTAACAATATCAATATTACCAGATTATGTGTGTTTACCATTCAATTGATCCACTTTTTACTGTACCTTCTGCTGATACTTTGATGATCTCAATATTATTTAATTCCAGGTCAGTAAACATTCGCTCACCCCAGATTGTGTCATCTTCCCGGGTAAGTTTTACCCCTTCCTCAGCCTGCACCTTGTCAGTATCTCTATCCCACACAAGTAGCGGTGCTTCCAGCCTGCCATTTTCACTCACTACCACCACATCACCAATGCATGTTACTTCATTACGCGTTTCGTTAATGATGGCATTATTGCAGGTTAAAGTAGACCTCAAACTCCCATCTTCATTGAAATTCTGTAAATATAAGCTGTCAATTAGCGTCTCTTTCCGCTTGTAATAACGGTCTATATGCCGCGCATGCATCTCCATTGTGATTATATCTCCATCCATGGTGATCACTCTCACACTGTCGCTTTGCTCATCAGGTATATTCTTATCTGCTGATTTCATCTCTACATTGAGATCATCTTCACAACCCCCAAGTAGAAATATCAGCAAACTAAATATCAGTACTTTCAAGATCAATGATGAGTTTTTCAAGTACATCCTCAAATCTCCCCTGATGCTTTAATATAAACTCCACAAATTCGCGAATCGCACCTCTGCCACCTTTTCTAATGCACACATAATCTACGGTTTTCTTAAAATCTTCAAAGGCATCTGCAGGACAGGAACTGAGTGCTGCATGCTTCATAACCGGGTAATCATTCCAATCATCTCCCATATATGCCACATTTTCCCAGGTAATTCCCAGCTCAGTCAAAATTTCTTTTGCAATCGGTAATTTACGCCAAACCCCCTGATACACAAAGTCAAACTTAAGATCCTGACAGCGCTGCAAAACTACCTGTGACTTTCTGCCCGTGATCATCGCTACCTTAATTTCAGCAATTTTCAAGAGCATTATCCCCATGCCGTCTTTCGCACTAAAATTCTTAGATTCCACGCGATGATCATCATATATTATCCTGCCGTCACTAAAAACACCATCACAATCAAGTATTATTAATTTTATTTTATTATAATCCATTTACCCACCTTTTCACCATTTCTTAAGACATTCATCAAGAAGCCTGCCCAATTTATTCAAAGGCAACATCGTCCCGGCATCACTTAATGCTCGAGAAGGCTCTGGATGGGTCTCGATAAATAATCCCTGCACCATTCCAGTTGCTATTGCTGCTTTTGCCATCATTTCAGCATATTCAGGTGTTCCACCACTCTTTTTGCCTTCACTGGGACGCTGCAGACTATGTGTTACATCATAAATCACTGGATAACCCGTCTCCTGCATTACAGCAAATGACCTGAAATCTACTACCAGATTATGATAGCCAAAGCTGCTGCCCCGCTCACATAATAAAATCTGCTCATTACCAGATGAAACCACTTTCTCTGCTGCCAGCTTCATATCTTCTGGTGCCATGAACTGACCTTTTTTAATATTAACTATTTTACCACTCTTTCCAGCTGCCAGTAATAGATCTGTTTGGCGACTCAAAAACGCAGGTATCTGCAAAATATCTGCCACTTTCGCAACGGATTCTATTTCATTGCATTCATGGATATCTGTCAGGATTGGTAACCCAAATTCCTTTTTTACTTTACCCAGAATCTGAAGTCCTTTCTCAAGTCCTGGTCCCGTATATGAATCCACACTGGTTCTATTAGCCTTTTTCCAGGATGATTTAAATATCAGGATCAAATCTCGCTTTTCTGCTATCAGTTTCAGTTCTGCTGCCGTTTCCATCACCAGTTCTTCACTCTCGATCACACAAGGTCCAGCTATTAAGAAAAATTGTTTTGCACCACTCAGTCGCTCATACAATTCCTTGTTCATCAATCCCTCGCTTATCGCGCTTTTTTTTATTTCTTCTAATACTTATATTTTTTTTTCTTGTCATTTTGGCAACTGCTTTTTTTCTCTCCCCTATATGAAAAATAAAGAATTGTTCTCTATGATCCTTGTCGGATTGCTGGTTTTCATCAGTTTACCGGCAGTTGCTCAGGTCAATAAAGACCAGATTGCCAGGCTTCATTTTGATGGCGGAGGCGACTGGTATAATGATCCTGATATGATCCCAAATATTGCAGAAGTTTTAAATCGCGAACTTCATACTGATTTTGCCTCAGAAGAAGCGGTTGTAACTCCTGGTGAATCCAAACTCTTTGATTACCCTTTTGTCATCATGACAGGACATGGTAATATAACTTTTTCTGAAAACGATGCTCAGAATCTGCGCACCTGGATGTTGCGCGGTGGAACTCTCTATGCAGATGATGATTTTGGCATGGATGAATCTTTCAGACGCGAGATAAAAAAAGTCTTCCCCGAAAAAGAACTCATTGAACTTCCTCGTGAGCACGATATTTTTCATAGCTTTTATGATCTTAACGGTACTCCAAAAATTCATAAGCATGATGATAAAAGACCTGAGACTTTTGCTATTTATAACGAATCTGGCAGGATCATGGTGCTTTACACTTATGAAACCAATATCTCAGACGGCTGGTCAAATGCTCATGATGATCCCCCGAATATCCGTCAGAATGCCTTTCAAATGGGCGTGAATATATTTTACTATATACTCACTAAAGGGTAGGGGAATGGAACTAATCACTGTTCACAGGAAAACAAATGAAAACGATTATCGTCTCTGATGCACATATAAAATTTAACGAGACCCAGGAAGATTATCAAAGGAGAATTCGCTTCCTTAATTTTCTCTCCTCCCTCAAGGGTAATACTGATCTTCTGGTGCTCAATGGTGATATATTTGATCTTTGGCTTGCCTGGAAACACGTGATCATCAAAGAATATTTCCCTCTCCTGTCTGCTTTGTCTGCGCTATCAAAAAGTGGCACACGCATTGTAATGACCCCAGGAAATCATGATTTCTGGTTCAGCGGTTTCCTTCAGGATCAGATAAATATTGAAGTTAAAAGAGATAAATTTATTGAAACCATTGAAGGTAAAAAATTCTTCATCGATCATGGTGACAGATACACCAAAAATGACTTCCGTTACCATCTATTCCGATCAGTGATCAGAAATAAGCTGATTCAGAAATTTTTCTCATTGATCCATCCTGATTTTGCTCTCGATTGCGGGATTAGATTATCTCGCTCCAGCCGTAATAGACGAATCCCTCCCCATAAAAGAGAAATTATGGTCAATTCACTCCAACAGGCTGCCCAGAAACTGCTCAAAACTCATGACTATGATTTTGTTGTTTTCTCTCATTCCCATGTCCCGGTTATTTTCTCCTCAGAACATGGCACTTATGCAAATACTGGTGACTGGGTTACTCATGCCTCATATCTGGAATTCACCAAGGGTATATTAACCCTGAAAGAATATAAATAATACACATTTAAAGGAGTTTTCAATTTATGAAAAAGTATTTCATTCTCATCCTAATTATTATCGCAGGAGGCGTTATGCTCGCAGAAAATCCCGTTGTTAATCTCTCCACAAATATGGGAGATATCACTATCGAACTTTAT
>Ga0075123_10001434_pt1 | contig 11950 bp, 8 predicted proteins | sample AntAceMetag02UKX_FD_69808 | JGI IMG/M metagenome (GOLD analysis project Ga0075123, IMG submission 69808) | Saline lake microbial communities from Ace Lake, Antarctica - Antarctic Ace Lake Metagenome 02UKX | ecosystem: Environmental > Aquatic > Non-marine Saline and Alkaline > Saline | place... | reverse complement strand
TATTGATTTGCCTTTTAGACAAACTGGCAATCTGCCCTGAACACAAAGAGCCAAGAGGGTCACTTGATAACGCGGGAGTATAGTCAATCGTTGAACCATTAATAGCAGAAAACCAGGAGGATTGCGGAGGATAACCACCCCACCAGTTATATTCGGCAGTAACATCCGAATTTGAGTTGGCTTTTACACGGATACCACTTCCGGGATCTACAACCCGATTCCAGATACCAAAAACATTGTATAGTGTCGAAGTACCCAAAATCAGATCGGAATTATTATAGGCATGAACTTCATACTGTCCATTGGAATAGATATTATTAAATCCATCATCCTGATGATACAGTTTACAACTGCTTTGGGTTTCGCAATAGAGTCCATCCGCAGCGGCAGCGCTATTATTGGCGATCGTATTTTGATAAAGGTCTGGGCTAGATTTATAAAGACGAACACCATCGTTGGTTGTGGTCTGAGAGATCGTATTGGAGTAAATTTCGAAAGAATAACCATTGGCATTTTTTAAATAAATGCCATAAGCATAGCTGTTCGTAATCGTATTATAAGCGATTGTTGGGGCAGCATAATCACCGACAATACCGTAATAACAATTTGAAAATGTGCAATGCTCTATTGTTGGATGCGCTCGATTACAATTGGTCCCGTAATTGGCATTCGAAATATTGCAATAAGTTATTGACGAAGCATCATCTGCGGAATCGTAGAATTTGATACCTGACCAGCGTCCAGTTGTTCCAACACGATCCATAGCGATAGGTTGTGCAGCCGTTCCATTGGCGGTTAATTTTCCATAAACCTGGATGGATCTGTTAGTCACAGTAGTTAAGTTTGATCCTGACGCAATGGTAAGTGTTACTCCTGATTGGACCGAAACATCCCCAGTTACATAAATTTCACCTGACCAGGTTTGATCATATGAAATGTCGCCAGAGAAAGTACCCCATGTTCTGTAAGGAATATAATTATGTTTAGTGATGGTTATATATAAAGGACGAACCGCCGTATTAAAGGTATATGCACCGCCTGCACACAGTTCAGATTGATAAAATGATGATAAGTTTTCGCTTGAAGCAGTAATAAAAACATCTCCAACATTCGCATTTACTGTCAATGAATTAGCATTATCTGTGATAACCACATTATTGAATTCTGAGGGTGTATTTGTCCATATTTCTGTTTCCGGGCAGCCAATAAGATTATGCGAATATTTTAGATAATGATTATTAAAAGTAGCCTTTGACAAACCTTCTGAGACGCCAACATGATAATCAGGTTGTCCTAAATGAGAACCAGACCCAAATAGTAAATCATAAAAATCGCATTGAAGTCTTGCAGAAACAGTAATCAAACCATATCTGGTATTACCAAGAAGGATTGGTCCACACTTGTCCGAAAACTGCAAAAATCCTTCTGCCATGCACCTACCTGGGTAGCGATTAATAAGAAAATCATCAAAAGCAGCAATATCACAACAGATAGAGTAAACAACAGAATAATACGGACTGTTATTCATATTATCCAGTCCATCACCTTCTTCATCGCTGTCATGACGAACGTAATTTAAATCATAATAATAATAATCGTCTTCAGTCCACACAAACTTATGAATTGAAGCATATCTGTCTGTTGTAAAATGAATGGGAGCACCGTGACAGTGCCAATTAAGAATCCCATACGAATTAGTAGTATTGCTCATCTCGGTAACAACCTCGCTTGCTGGAATGTGATTTTTCATTTTATAGTGTGAGAAATAACCGGGTAAATGATCATCAACCCAATCAGGTTCATTAACCATTTCATTCGCGCTTACCCAAAAAGCTCTGGTTAAAAAACTGTAACTACCATTACCTGGCTTCTGTTCGTAACTAAGAATTTTTTTTGTCCAATTTGATATATCAGTCCCATCCACACAGGGAAGACGACCAACGAAAAGATCGGGTACATATTGCGGCGCATCACCACTATACCCTGTAGGTTCACCAGTTCTCACATCTCCATCAACATCCCAATCGCCATCTAATTCAGCAAAATACAGGTCAGCTGGAATTTTATACTCACTGGAGTCATTCCAAGTGCAATTAATACTACCAGCGCCATATCTAACTGGCACAATCGTATGGTCACCTGCTAATAATGCCCAAACAGTACCATTAGTTTGTGCGTCATTGATATAGCTTCTCACTTTCCCCGCATTATCATAGATACCCGAAACCAAGTCACCGTTATAACTTGCATAAATATCTTCTATGGTGGTAATGCCTATGTCAATTCCTTTTCTCTTTTTCCATTCGACGAAACCATCAAAATAAGAGGATAAAGCGCTGCTGGTGATGATCACATAATCATAATAATTAATCGTAGTGGTTTTTAACAAGCCGCCATTTCTCTTATCAAGAGAAATTGGTTTAATTTGATACAGGGGTATATCTTGTGGATTGTCCACTAATTTCAGCAGTGCATTATCATAGATTTGTTGATAGCGACTCGCTCGCTGAAGAACACGAACACAAGAAGACAATGATGGTTTTAATTTTAACGTAAAATCAATCTCAGTATAAAAATTTAATTCACCCTTTGGAGGAATATATTGACAGGGAAAGACTGCCAGAGTTACTAGACGGGTGCTTCTATCAAAATATTCATGATTAATAACCTTAATAAGCATGCCCGGATAGGGCTCATTTGATTCGTATATTTTAGGATCAGGCGGCACGAAATCTGGTTCATTATAATCTACAGAAGTTGGAATAGGTGGTTGAACGGGAAAAATCAAATTTGCAAGCTGCCATTTTTCTGAGACCTGATGAGTGATTTCAATATTTTCCACATCGGTCTCTGAGGGAATAAGCAACCTGATATATTTCACTGGCAGGGAAGGTGCTCCAAGGTCTTCGATATTAGCGCTTCCTATCATGGTGATCTTCTCATAAACAACGTCATCTTTTGCAGTCATTGAAGTTATATTAAGGTCAGATTTATTAAATCGTACCGAATGAGAAACCTGGGCATATACCCTTGAAGCTATCAGGTTAAATAATACAAAGATTAGAAAAATAGGGATAAACATTTTTTTTAAAATGATTCTTTTGTTTCTCATGACATTCTCCTTTTGGTTAATTTTTAATTTCTTATATTTACTATGTAGTTAAAAATATAAGGAGGCCCCCTTGATTCATTTACCATAATATGTTGCTTTTTTAAATCCATATCAGAAGTTTAATTTGTTAAAAGCTCATTTCGTTAAGATTAACTTTATTGTAGCTTTGCTGTTTTTATTTTCTTTTGAGTAAGATTTAGCTTTTATTTGACACAGGTAAATTCCGCTTTGTACTCTATTACCAGTTTGATCTTTGCCATTCCAAAATACTTTATATGTACCAGGCGGTTGAGTTTCATTTAATATTTCTTTTATCTTTTTGCCAACTATGTTGTAAATAGAAATCTTTATATTGTTTTTAATTGATAGTTGATACCTGATTATTGTGTGAGTGTTGAAAGGGTTGGGGTAATTTTGATATAAAATGAAATTATTAGGTTTATTTGATTTTAAAAGTTCTATACTATTTTCATAATTCAAAGTATAAATGTAAATTTTTCCTGGTCCATATTCACCCCAACATTGATGTTCACCAATAATAATTTCATCTCTATGATCAAGATTAATATCTCTTAATAAATCAATAGTTGATGCAAAACAAGAATGTTCAGTCATACCAGGTAATTCAAAATCAGGTATTGTGTCAAGTTTTATTCCGCCTAAAAACAAAAGTGCTTTACCTGAATAAATAGGATCTTCTCTATTCTCAACACTTACTAAAATATCAGAATATTGGTCATTATCAATACTTCTACCACCTGAAATTGATTCAAAAGCGCCCCATGCTGATTTTTCATTTATCGTAACTTTTTGAAAATTTGCAGATTCTTTATTTCCAAATATAATTTTTATAAATGATAAAGACATAATCCCAAAGTCATCAAATCCATCATTATTGATATCCCCTAAACCTGATACGACTCTTCCAAACGAGTTATAAGGATTATCTCCTCCCTGAAAGATGGCATCAGCTACATTATCCATGGGATTTCCACCCAAATATAATTGTGCTTTTCCAGAACCTCCATTAAAATCTTGAGGGATTCCGACAATAACATCATCAAATCCATCTCCATTGACATCTCCAGCACAATCTACAGACCAACCTAGCATGTCTTGTAATTCACCTTCCTTAATAAACACATCTGCTTGATCATCCATAATTGAATCACCATAAAATATATATGCTTTACCGTAATAAATATCGTTAGGAGCGCCGATAATAATATCATCATAACCATCTCCATTTACATCGCCGGCTCCAGCCACGGAATAACCAAAGTGATAACGATATGGTTCATACGGATCACTTTTAGGAAGAATTGTAAGATCAGCTGTGGTATCCATATTGGTACCGCCCAAATAAATGTATACTTTACCAGCATCAATAATACCATAAAATCCACCTATACAGTAGTGAGATGCACCGATGATAATGTCATTAAATCCATCACTGTTCACATCTGCTGCTGTTGTCGAACAGCCAAACCTGGAGGATTGTTCTCCTACAAATTTTAAATCAGCTAATGTATCAAATGGAGAGCCGCCAAAATAAAGTTTAGCGTAATTGCCCATAAGAGTGCTTGCCAAAACATCATCGTAACCATCACCATTCACATCACCAACTCCAGCAACTACGCTGAACATGTCTCCTGTTTTTTCGCCGGTCATGGTGGCAAGTAGCTGTAATTCATCCTGGGCAGATAAAGTTAATGTAAAATAAAAATTAAATACAATAATTAAGCAAAATGTTCTTTTTAGCTTCATTGTAAAAGCTCCTTTTTTATTTTATTAAACTTATTTTAATATTTTTTTGATCTTCATCAGAATCAATACTTGTTTTTACTCGACAAAGATAAATACCACTGGGTACGCTAACACCAGCTTGATCTTTGCCATCCCATAAGACTTTGTGTGTTCCTGGCTGTTTAGTTTTATTTAATATTTCTCTTATATTTTTACCAAGTATGTTATAAATTGAAATCATTACCTTGCTTTTAATTGATAGTTGATAGCTTATTATTGTATTAGTATTGAATGGGTTGGGGTAATTTTGAAATAAAGTAAAATTGTTAGGTAAAATTGAGAGTGATTTTGCAATACTATTTGTCTTTTGTAAATTATATATGTAAACTTTGTCTGGTCTATTAAAATCAAGATCTTTATGTTCTCCAATAAAGATTTCATTTTTATCATCTGCGTTTATGTCTCCTAAAAAATCAATAGAAGCAAACAAAAGAATAATCGTTTCATTTTAAACCTCCTACTTGGTTAAAAAAACATTTAATAAATTAATTTTCCCACAGCAAGTATTCTATCTTTGCTGCAAAATTTGTTGAAATAAAGCCTAGATTAATCTCAGCACTCTATTGATCTTTGCCGTCCCAGTGTAGTAGCATTATATCCGAAGAAGCATTTTTATGATTGAGTTTTCTCACCTCCTTCCGGTTATGTTATAAATTGAATTAAAATATGGTTGTTTAAATTTTTTATGATTCATTCTGAAAGGACTCATCAGTAGCAATGGTAACAGCAAGCCATAATATCGGTTTATTGTCGATGTATTTGAAAATATGCCATGATGAATCCGCCTCGTATTAGTTAAAAGTAAAGTAGTCTATTCCGGAAGTAAAATGTAAAATATTTTTCATTGTGAATAATCTTTCAAAAATGTTAATTTTCCGGCAGCTATCCATTTATTTTTTTTAGTGATACGACAAAAATAGATTCCCTCAGCCACATCACTTCCGAATTGATCTTTTCCGTCCCATTTAACCTGAATAACATTCGTATAATGATTTCGAATTTGAAATCTTCTCACCTCTTCCCCAATTAAATTATAGATAATAATTAAAAATGAATTCTCGCGCCCGTTGAAGTTACAATTTATTGATATGGTTGCATGATTATGGAACGGATTTGGATAATTAATAAAATTGAAATTCATCGGAATGTGGTTAACAGCATTTTTTTCTACATTATTAGTAATAAAACCTAAGTTACCGTTTTGGTCAACCTTTTCAATAAACGTTCCCCGCGGGCGGAATTCGGGCTCATATATGGCTCCGCCTTCGATAACAATATAAGCGCCTCCTCTCGAATCAGGTAAAAGTTGGATAGATGTACCTATATTGTCCATTATAAAGATTCCATCATTGCCCCATATAAATTCGCCATTCTGATCAAGTTTTTGAAGTTTTAAGTTAATAGGATCCATCGGAGCATTTCTATGTGTTGAATATATTAGAAGTACTGTATTGTTTTTGTCAACCACGACATCTTTTATTGTTTCGAAGATAGAATCCGGAATAATTATTCCTTCCTCATTCCACAAGTGCTCACCTTGCCTATCAAAACAATAGAGCTTTTTTCGTGCTAATAACCATTTATTATTACCCCAATGAATTAAAGGAGATGATGGAAAAATGTTGACTTCGCCGGAAACAATAAGTTTGTCCTGCCAAATCGGATCACCATTTTTGGTAAATAGGCGCCCACGAATACCGTCAATCGAACTATAAAGAATAAGAATATCCCCATCATTGTTAGTTGCCAATCGAATGCGTAGATCATGCGCGGTGAGACCAGCCATCAACTCTAATTCCCATACTTTTTCTCCTGATTGATCCAAACATAAAATCCAAGGTCGATAAACAAGGTATGTATTTCCGCAATCACTGATCAATGCATACCATGCCCATTCATCCGTAAGTTTTACACCTGTGGAATCTAATATAAGCTCGCCGGTATTTGGATTAACTTTTTGTAGATAAGTACCGTAGATATTGGGTTGAGATGTTGAATCGACATCGAGCCAGGACCAAAGAATTATGATATTCCCGTCGGTATCATATCGAAGTCCTAACATATCGGCACCGCCATGTTTACGTACAGTCCGATTTGTTAAATCGATACCATTATTGCCCCATAATATTTCTCCTGTCGGACTAATACTTTGAAGCATCGGGCGAATATGATATAATTTTGCATGATCTTGTCGACCCATATAATCCATATATTCATACGTAAAAAATGCTCCACCATCATTCTTGGGCAAAATATAGGGCTGTCTGGAGGTTTCATCACCTTCTTTTACAGGATGTGAAACAGGAATACCGTAAGGTACATTCGGCCAAAGCAGATTTCCCAGAGAATCCACTTTTTGAGTAACTAACGGATAAGATGATATCCAATATACTCCGCTACAAATAATATTACCTTGATAATCAAGGCAAGCAACAGGGTATAATGCATTTTGCAAAACAAGTTTTGGTGATAAGATTTTTGATAATTGAGGAATAGAGAATTTGCTTTGACCAAAGCTCAATATTGATAAAATTTGGGATAGAAAAGCAAATAAAAAAACAAAGAGTAAGCTTTTTTTAATAATCATGACCTAAGCTCCAATTATTCTTTTTCATAGTTCCCTTTGAACAAGCTTGTTCAGGATTTTGTTTTTCAGTAACTAATCTTTCCTTTCTCTCATCATCCCAAACGATGTGCACATTGCCTTTGGAATCAGTTGCTAAATCTGGCAACTTTGAATTGCTCATAGTTTGAGTAACCTGGACTTCTGGCAAACATTCTATTTTTTCATTGTTAGATAATGATTTGAAAGATTGGGAAAAAGAATTTGAAGATATGCAAGGAATAAGTAATATTAATGCTATTATCAATTTTTGTAAACTATTTGAGATTTTTACATTAGTAATATAATTTACATCAGCTCCAATTTTTTAGCAAATGAAATTTTTACAAAATAATCTTATATTTTTTTCTTGACTTTTATATACCAGTGTCCGGTAGCAAGTAATTTTTATGATAAAACATTAGTAAAATGAATCAAACAAAAAAACCCAAATCATCATCCCCCATACAACTTATGCAAAGATTCTGATTCGGGCTATTACTCTGTCCAAAATTTCTTAAACAATTCAGTCCAATCGCAGCGATTCGCAAATAACATTGTATATATAATATACAACATTAATAATAAAAGTCAAGCGGTTTTTTATTTTTTATCGTTTTTTTTTATCTCTAAAATTAAGCTATTTGTATATTTATTAAACAGTTTGCTTCTTTTATTAATTATCTAATTATTTTTCATTAAGTATTAAACGTAAAAAATTGCTCTATATTATCAATATATTATAATTTCCTATGTATAATTACCAGGTAATCGTTATTGAATAATAGTAATACTTTTGCAAAAGATAATATTTTTAGCAGAATATAAAAAAGCCAGAGCTGCCAACTTAATTTTTAAAACAACATTAGCAAGCCCTGGCTTAAGGGGGAAAATTTACTGGGAAATATATTCTGGAATTAAAACTTATCCCCAAAGGACATAGGGATTAACTCATTGACTAAATTATATTGTATTGCACTTTGCCCATCCATCAAATATTATTCAACAATTTTCTTAAATTCTTCAGTCAATACAGGCACAACATTAAACAGGTCACCGACAATGCCGTAATCTGCTTTTTGAAAAATGGGCGCATCAGGGTCTTTATTAATGGCAACGATACACTTTGATGATAAAATACCTGCCAGATGCTGAATTGCGCCGGAAATACCGCAGGCAATATACAAATCAGGAGATACGGTTTTTCCTGTCTGTCCAACTTGGTCTGAGTGCGGACGCCAATCTGAATCAACTGCGGAACGGGAAGCGCCAACTGCCCCGCCCAATAAATCGGCAAGCTCTTCCAATATTTTAAAATTCTCCGGTCCTTTCATTCCCCTGCCGCCGGAGACGATGATATTCGCTTCGGATACATCTAACTTGCCGCCTTCAGCGGAAATGATTTCTTTAACGACTGCTTTTATATCGCTAACAGAGACCGGGACAGTAACTTTTTCAACCGCGGCTGACTTTGATGTATCAGGATTTGACACTGTAAAAATATTCGATCTGAGCGTTGCAATTTGCGGGGAAGAATTAAAACTGTAGCTGGTTAAAACTTTTCCAGCGTACATTGGTCTGACTGCCTGTAATTTTCCATCAGCTATTGAACAATCAACACAATCAGTTGCCAGCCCGGCTTGCAGGTGAGCAGCCAGCCTTGGCGCCAGGTCTTTTCCCAACGCAGATGCGGGCAACAAAATAATGTTGGGGTCAACATTTTTTGCCGCATCAAGGATTGTCCGGGTGTATCCTTCAGCCGAATAATTTTGAAAAATGGCATCATCAGCAACAAGCACTTTATCAGCGCCATATCGACCGAGTGTTTCTCCTATTCCGTTTATGCCGGCGCCAAGCACAATTGCCACAAGCGAATTTCCCAGTTCATCAGCAAGCCGGCGACCTTCGCTTACAACTTCGAAACTGACTTTTCTAAATTTATTATTTCTTTGTTCTGTAATTACTAATACTGGTTTTGACATGTTTTCTCCAGAAATTTATTTAAAAATTTTTATTTTCGTTGTTAGTTATTTAAATAAAAAAAATTCGTATATTACTAAAGGATAAATGGAATGTTGGAAGTTGAATTAGCAGAAAAATTGACAATGTATAACTAACTGCTACAGCCTCTGCAATTGCCACTAATAACCCAATTCTCCTGTTTTAAACCACCTTTGCTTCTTCCCTGAGTAATCGAATCAATTCGGGAACAGCATCAACTCCTTCGCCGACAATCTTGCCGCCTTCCCTGGTGGGAGGATATTCGATATTTACAATTTCAATTTTAGGTGAATCCAATGCAACCTGTTTTTCTTCGATGGTTTTCCTCTTTGCCATCATAATTCCCCGCAGAGCAGGATAGCGCGGCTCATTCAGCCCTTTTTCCGCTGTGAACACTGCTGGTAATGGAGTTTCGATAACTTCGGCTGCCCCCTCAATTTCTCGTTTTACTGTTGCTTTGCCGTCTTCCAGATTTAATTCATTGATAAATGTAGCACAGGGCAAACCCAAAAGCTCTGCCACCATAGGACCGACCTGCAGGTTATCATCATCAACTGCCTGTTTTCCGAATAGAATTAAATCGTATTCCAAATCTTTGATTACTGATGCCAATGCGTTGGCAACAGATAAAGAATCAAGATAGGTATCTTCGGTTTTAATCAACATTGCTTCATTAGCGCCCATAGCCAGCGCAGTGCGCATAGCAGACACTGATCGCTGCGGACCTACACTAACCACAGTGATAGTAGTCCCTTCATTTTTTTCTTTAATCTGAATTGCTTCTTCAACCGCATATTCATCAAAAGGATTTAATATCCAATTAATATCTGCGGTGTCAATAGATTTTTTATCCGAACCAATTTTAATTCTGGATTCGGTATCCGGCACTTGTTTAACACAAACCAAAATGTTCATAAATTTTTCCTTTTTTATAAATTTAAAAATAGTATTATTATTTTTGTTATTTATTTCATTCATTAATTTAAAAATCTTTAATTGAATGTCAAGACATTTTTTTCTTTAAAATTCAGAAATTTATAACTAATTATTTTTTCAAAAATATTTCTTGACATTGTGAAAATTTTATCTTATTATTAACACAATGTAACAACATCATTCAGATTGAACGTTTTCATAAACAAATATTTAATAATTATGAATTTTAAACATTGCATAGATTGCGAAAACTGCATAGCTAATCTTCTTCTGTTTTGAGGAGATTGGATTATTTTTTTTATTAATTTCAATCCCATGAACAATCTTCATGGTTTTTTTATAAAAAAAAGATTTGGTTAAAATGGACAAAAATTTAAGAATAACGGTTGCTGTAATTTTTATCTTTTTCTTTCTAATTTTCGCCTGCCAGATGGACCATGGTTTGGAACCTATTCGCAGTGGGATTAGCGGAACAATTCACTACATTGGGGAGATGCCTCAAAACACAGCAGAAGTAAGAATTGTTGCTGCGACAAAATTTCCACCAACTGATGTTAACGACCTAATAATTGGCGATGTTCTTCCATTAGGAACGGATTCTACGGTTTATAATTTTTATTTAGAGCCCGGGAATTATTATCTCGCTTTAGTTTGGAGAGAACACGATTCTGCCTGGGGAATACAAAGCATATTTGGTATATATTTTGTACCTGGCGAACCATTTACGCCTGGAGAAATTAACGTGCCGCATGCATCAACATTAGTGGCAGGAAAAGATATTGAAGCTGATTTTTCGAAAGCAAAAAAGGTAAGTGAAAGCCAAATTGCCGGTACAGTTCGTTTTACCGGCACCTGGCCGGATAGTGTTGAAGATGTGCGGGTTATCGCCAGTCTGGAATTTCCGCCAACTTCATTATTAGATTTAAGTTTTAGCAATGGCATCCCCGCTTATGTTGACTCGGCTGCCTATTATATTGCGGTTGCTCCCGGAATTTATAAGGCTGTCGGAGTCGTTATTAAAAAGAAAAATGAACCATGGTCGGTGAATAATATTGTTGGGCTATTATTCAAGGAAAATTCTTTTGTACTGCAAGAAGTTGTGGTGCCAACAGAAGATAGTCAGGTACAGGGAATTGATATTAATATAGCTTTTAGAGGTAATTAATATTTGATGGTTTTTATGAAGTATAAACGAGAAATACTATTAGTTACTTTGATTCTGATTCCAGTCCTGATATGGGCTCAGGTTTCTAATAATGGATCGATTAAGGGGAGAGTAATTGATAGTAAAACAGGTGATCCTTTACCTGGAGCAAACCTTATATTTTTGAAAACTTTACTCGGTGCATCGACTGACCTTGAAGGGAATTATTTCCTTAGCACTCACTCAAAAATAACTTCACATTTTTATTGTGGTTTAATAGTATAATTCCATTTTGGTAATATATCATGGTATTCAATTGCTAAACTATTCATCACATTTTTAGAAACAG
>Ga0075123_10001432_pt1 | contig 11974 bp, 11 predicted proteins | sample AntAceMetag02UKX_FD_69808 | JGI IMG/M metagenome (GOLD analysis project Ga0075123, IMG submission 69808) | Saline lake microbial communities from Ace Lake, Antarctica - Antarctic Ace Lake Metagenome 02UKX | ecosystem: Environmental > Aquatic > Non-marine Saline and Alkaline > Saline | place... | reverse complement strand
AATTACTGAGTTTCTAAACGAAGTCAGCGTGTTTTTAGAAGCAGGGCAACGATGGGGCTATTTTCAAAGCTATCTTATATAAGCCGAAAGCGAAAGCTTGAGTTGTTTTACAAAATGATAGGGCCATCAGAGCAAACAAAAGTATTAGACGTTGGAGGTGAAGTGAATCCGCATAGAGCCAGTGACCTCCAACTCATCGATTCGTATCCGTGGAAGAAGAATATTTCAGCCGTTAATCTTTCTTGTGAGCACGTTTCACGCATAAAGAAACACTGTCCGGAAGTTGATGCAAGAGTTGGGGATGCTCTCAGTTTGCCTTGGCCGGACAAGTATTTCGATGCCGTTTACAGCAATGCTGTGATCGAGCACGTGGGTGATTTGGTGAAGCAAAAACAGATGGCCACGGAGATTATGCGAGTGGGCAAACGGTGGTTTGTCACAACTCCAAATCGCTGGTACCCGTTTGAGTTTCATATGCGACTTCCGCTGGTCACTTGGCTTCCCGGACACGGCTATCTTTGGGTTGGCAGGCTTGTCTGCTACAATCATGTGCGACAGAAGTATGTATTCGGTGCAAAGCAATCTGGCACAAGGCTTATGACTGCAAAAGAATTGAAACAGTGCTTTCCGGGCTCCAAGATAATCAAGCAGCGGGTGACGTTTATGGCGGAGACGGTTATTGCCGTCGGCGGAGATGTGTGAACTGAGAGGAATAATGTTAGCGGATAGGACGACAGGCTGGGCTGGTTGGTTCAAACGACGCTGGCGTAATTTTTTGCAAAATGGCCGCAGAGGTTAGACTGGAGTAAAACATAATTACGACTATATCTGTTCTATCTGTTCTTACATTTGTTTGTTTGTACATTTGCGTCCCATGGTTCCACGGCAGATGTTCAAGGTGGTTTCTCAAGCGCAGAGCCGTTAACGCCAGGGCTCTGGTAATGACCTTCGATGATGGCCCCGGCAGCAGGTTAACGCCAGTTATTCTGAATGTGTTGGCCCGGAATAATGCAAAGGCCACGTTTTTCCTGGCCGGCAGAAAGATCGCAGGCCGAGAAGAAATTGTCCGAGAAATAGCCGCTACTGGCCATGAAATCTGTTCACATGGATATGACCATTTGCATCAGTGGAAGGTTTCGCCAATTCGTGCAATCAAAGACATCAAGCAGGGTTGGCAGGCAATCGATAACGCAATGGGGACCAATCGCAGCAAATACCCCTTTCGGCCGCCATATGGTAAGCTTAATCTTATATGCCTGATATATCTGCTGCTTTGCCGTGTCCCGATTATCTATTGGACACTCAATACAGGAGATACATGGCCACCTGCTTGCCGCGGTCAGAATAGAATAGCTTCAGTTATCAAGAGGGTAGGCGGTGCTGTTACATTGGCCCACGATTTTGACCGCTCCGACAGCAGTGCAGATGACATGGTTATTGAGTCAATTCGGTTGGGCCTTAATGCGGCAGCGAAAGTAGGTATGAAAACACTCACCGTATCACAGTTGCTTCACTATCAAGATGAATAACCTCTGACTATTAATGGGAGTAAGCGGTATGAGAATTGCACTTGTATATCCAGGTAAGCGGGCCGATACGCAACAAATGCCTTTGGGGATCGGATATCTGGCTTCATACGTTTTGAGCAAAAATGACGATATTGAAGTTAAAGCTTTAGATACTGGGATCGCAACCGAAGAAGAGACCAGAGCTTTCTTTTACAACAGTAACTATGATGTAGTGGGGATATCGGTAACGAGCCGAGGGTATCACGAGGCCGTCGAGATAGCCAGAACCTTCAAAGAGAACTGCAAAGATACCCTGGTAGTTTTTGGTGGTCCGCATGTATCGCTCATGATGCAGGAAATAATGCAAGAACAACTAATAGATGTTGCGGTGTACGGAGAGGGAGAGGTAACCTTTGACACTTTCTTGAAAGCACTAAGAGAAGCAGGCCAACAACTTGATGCGAAACTTTTATTTGAGATCAACGGCTTGATTTACAGGAACAACGGCAAGACCGTAGTAAACCCCCGAAGAGAGTTTATTAAGACACTCGACACGCTACCTTTCCCTGCATTTCATCTGTTTCCTATGGAACGATATCCTGGAAAGTATCCGATGATCACAAGCCGGGGCTGCCCATTTGCTTGTGTGTTTTGTGCTGCATCACGTATTTGGCAGAAAAAGTGGAGGGCCAGAAGCCCTGAAAATGTTATTGAGGAAGTGGAGTATTTGACAAAATGCTTTAAGGTAAGACCCATAGACTTTCATGACGCTATTTTTAATACGAATCTTAAAAGAGTGAACAAAATATGCGACTTGTTTATCAATAAGAAAATTAAAATACCATGGGGCGTAAGAGGTTTTCGGGCCGACATCATAGACGCCGATACGGCAAAAAAGATGTCAGAGGCCGGTTGCACTCACGTAGCCATAGGCATAGAATCCGCCAATCCGGAAATGCTGGTTCGTATAGGGAAAAAAGAAACTATCGAACAAATAGATGAAGGGATTAACATTTTGCGCAGCAGTGGGATTGATGTCCTCGGGCAATTCATGATTGGAAATCCCGGAGAGACCCTCGAAACGGCTAGAGAGTCCATTGCATACGCCAAAAAGAGTAATCTCAGCCAGGTTGGCTTCGGAGCGGCGGCTCCCTTCCCCAATACGGAACTGTGGGATTACGTCCAGGAGCATGGCAAATTCTTAGTGGAACCTGATTGTACAGGATTTGAAGAAGTATTTCCGAGGGTGATCTTTGAGACTCCCGAGTTTGGCAAAGAGGATAGATTAGAGGCCGCCAGGCTTGCACGCGAAGCTGGATTCTTAAATGAGAAAGACCCAAAACCACGCTTGGCTCGGAGCCTATATACTGCTGTTTTGAACATATGGTTTAGACATGTGTACAAATATCTGCCGCGTTCAATATCCTATCGGATATACTTCTTTCTGAGAAAGCTTAAAAGGTATCTGAAAGGTAAAGGATATTAGTTGGAGCGCTATTGCTTCTTCGTCATAGGTTGCCTCTATGAAGAGGTGGATACATGCAAGCATACTGTTGGCAAGCGCTCAGAGGAGTCTGGAGCAATGCAGGGGTGGGGCGTCAGTAAGACTTACTTCGCAGATAATACGGCCGAGCAAGAGATGAGATAGATTATGATCAAGAAGGACGGCTGTAGATTGAAGAGTTTCTCCCAAATATGATGGACACACAGAATAGACTGAGCGTATCGATAATCGTTGTTAGTTGGAAAACACGTGATATTCTGCGGGACTGTCTGCAATCTGTATATGAGGAGACGATGACGTTAATTTCGAGGTGATCGTCACAAATAATGTTCCAATGACAATTATGGATTTGCAAAGGTAAGAACTAAGTTTAATAACATAATTGGAGCCATGATAAGACGATGAGGTTCGCCAGTCTGCTTATAGACCGCCTGACAGAAAACGTAAAGTTCTTCATGTCAGTAATATATGCAATGTTTCTTTCATTAATCTACAAGAAACCTCGTCGGGTAATTATATGTTACCATAGTGTTGGGAAGCAAGATGTCAATGCCTTTGAAAAACAAATAGCACATTTGGCAAAGGAGTGCCGAGTTGTCAAAGCTTCCGAAATCAAGAAAGTAAAGGCATGTGAGCGATATGTGGTAGCAATAACGTTTGATGATGCATTTACAAGTTTTGTTGAAAATGCTGTGCCTATTTTAAGAAAGCATGGCTTAGCAGCGGCAGTATCTGTACCCACTGCAAATCTAGGAGAACAGCCCAAGTGGCCTTTAGACGCGGAGGCCTCCGATGTAAGTGAAATTGTTATGACAGACCAACAGATAGTAGAACTTGATCAGAGTGGTTTTGAAATATTCTCACATACTGCTTCTCATCCTGTGCTCACAGAAATTGAGGATAGCAGATTAGAAGCTGAACTCAACAGTTCGAAGCGTGCCTTAGAAGAAATAGTTGGACATGAAGTTGTTGGCATAAGTTATCCACATGGTGCTTATGATCATAGAGTTTGTAAAGCGGCCCAAAAAGCGGGTTATAAATTGGGTTTTACAATATACCCGAGTATGATCGATGGCACCACTGATTATCTGGCAATTGGACGATTCTTAGTGTCACCAAGTGATAGCTTAATAAAATTCAAACTTAAAGTGGCCGGAGCATATCAAGTAACTAAGTACATAAGGGTATTCAAACAACTAATAGCCTCTTTTAAGGGTGTGGTGTGCAGATAAATGATATATATTGTTATTATTGATGATACAAATAAAAGCGAGTAGGAGCGTTGTATCAATGGCACCACTTGGAAGCAATAAACCCAAAGTCTCCATCGTGATTGTGAATTGGAATACTTGCGACTTATTGAAAAGCTGTCTTCAGTCAGTTTACTTAGAAACTAAACTTGACTTAATGGAAGTAATTGTCGTTGATAATGATTCGACTGATAATTCCTGCGAAATGGTCCAAAGTCAATTTCCACATGTTAAACTTATTAGAAATGCTACCAATGTCGGTTTTGCCAAAGCCACAAACCAAGGATTTGAAGCTTCTCGAGGCGAATATGTACTCATGCTCAATAGCGATACAATTATTTTAGAACAAGCTATAGAAAAGACCTTAAACTTCGCAGACAATAATCCCGATGCCGCTGTTGTTGGCTGTAAACTTCTATGCCCAGATGGGACTTTTCAAAATAGCTGTTTTAGATTTCCGGGTTTGTTGAAAATCTTTCTAACCTCAATCTATGTATCACAACTGTTTAAAAAGAACTATATACTCAATTGGGGAAGATATGGATGCCATGATTGGTCAACCCCGCAAGAAGTTGACTGTGTTATGGGAAGTTTCGCGCTTATACGCCATTCTGTACTGAGGGAAATAGGCGCGCTTGATACCGATTATTTTATGTATGGCGAAGAAACAGACCTTTGCTATCGCCTTAAGAAAGCCGGCTGGAAGGTTCTCTATTACCCAGACGCTCATGTAATCCACATCCAGGAGGGTAGTCAAAAAAGCTGGGCAGATATCGCATGGTCATACAGAGCCAAACAGCGAGCAATCCTTTTTTTCCTCTGTAAATGGCGGCATATGGTTATTGCGTACATAGGTAATGTTCTCATCGTCTGTTTCATGATTCCACGGTTGCTTGTGTGGGCCCTATTAGATGTTCTTACTGTCGTAACTCATCGGAGCTCCTTACGGAAACAACGTGTTTTAAAAGGTGCAGGCTTTTGCTTCCATCTTAGAGCTTTGTTTCAACCAAGATTACTTCGTCAAGAATGGAGTAAGACATAATGAGAATCATATTGCTCACTAGAAACGATTATCAACATTGCTACGTTGCAAATAAGCTGGCAGCAGCATACACATTGAGTGCTATCGTGGTAGACCGAGGAAAGCCTAAGTCAATGTTAGCACGGGTGCGCACATTACTTCGGCGATATACTCTATGTCAGTTATTATCTCGTCTCGTTAGCAAAGCCATATCCACTTTATGCCGAGTCAAAAAACACGAGCGTATTGAGATGTTCCGTGTATTGGGGAGGGAAAACTGCGAGAGACATCTACACAAAGATATCATTAAATATGTTAATGGCTTGAACACCATGGCTGGCTTTGAAACAATCAAAGCTCTTAACCCCGATGTTATTTTTGTTTTCGGGACGGCCGTTGTGAGCGACAAGATACTATCACTTGCCCATAGAGTGGCCATTAACATGCATACCGGTATTTCTCCTTATTATCGGGGAGCGGGCTGTACGTTTTGGCCTTTATATAATGAGGAGCTCCATATGTTAGGCGCAACAATCCACGAATGTACTTCTAAAATCGATGGTGGCATGATCTATGAGATCGGACGAGTGACATTGGAGCTTAATGACAATCTTTCAACGGTTTTCGCTCGCTGTGTAAAACTTGGTACAGAACTCTACACTAAGGTTATTGGAGAATTATTGGCAGGAGAACTCCACGGGACACAGCAGCAATTCGAACTAGGGCATGAATACAAGGCCGCAATGAAAGGCTGGTGGCAGGAACGGACCGTTCGACGGAAGATAAAAAAGGGATTAATCAAAGATTATGTAACCCGACAGTCCAGTACTGAATCGGACGAAGGTTCCGAATCAGGCTGTCTCCGAACATAACTGATGTGCACATGCAAGGGATAGACATCCTTTTCCTCTGGCCGTAAAGATTGTATAGTGGGGATGAACACGCTGTTATTTACAGAGTATATTGCGTCATCGCATGGCTCTGAATTTGAAAAGCTGTTTTTTGGCACGTACCAATCAGCTTGATTATGTAAAGCTGCGAGAAAGTATTCAGTTGTTGCAGTTCAAGCTGGTCTTAATAGCACAGGCAAAGCATTTCCAACATGGAAAATCGTGGTCTCATGGAGAAATAATATGGGTTTCAAGACATTAAAGACGGGAATAGCTCATCTAATTGTGAAGCGATACGTGGGCCCGTTCTGGGCAAGAAGAAAATGGCTTAATAAAACACAATGGTTCAACGAAGAGGAGCTGCAGAAAATACAATTGAATCTTCTTAGACGACTCATCCATCACTGCTATTCTTCGGTTCCATACTATAGACAATTGATGGATGAACGGGGGATTGGGGTTAATGACATAATGACCGTTGACGATTTGAAGAAATTTCCCATTCTAACCAAGAATGATGTGCTTCAGGCAGGTACATCAATAATTTCAACCAAGTATCCAAAGTGGACTTTAGGGAAGGCACGTACGGGCGGAAGCACAGGCACTCCCATGATTATTTACAGGAACCTGTTCTCGATAGGGAACGAGCATGCTTTCGTACGACGACAGTGGGATTGGGCAGGCATAAGTCTCAGAGATAAATGTGCATATCTGTCTGGTAGAGTGGTTGCACCACCAAAGAAGAAAGGGGCTCGCTTGTATGCTTACGATCCAATGATGAGGGAATTAATACTTTCCACATACCATCTTTCCACCAATACAGCTAAGGATTATGCCAAGCTTATGAAAGAGTACGAAGTCAAGGCTATCGTGGGCTATCCATCTGCAATCCATCAGCTGGCGAAAACATGTTTAGATTCAGGTTTTAAGATTAGACTAAGAGCTACATTGACTACATGTGAGGCTCTGAACGATTCAATGCGTGACACTATTTCCGAAGCATTTGGTTGCAGAGTCTACGATTTCTACGGAGCGGCGGAGCGAGTTTGCTATATTCACACGTGTGAACATTCTTCTTATCACATTATACCCGAATACGGACTTACAGAACTGGTCCCGATAGATGAATACGGAAAGGGCTATTATAAAGTTGTTTCAACCGGATTTTGGAATAAGGCGATGCCCCTGATTAGATATGATACTGGTGACATTGTTTACAAATCAGGTGACTCTTGCACCTGTGGCAGACACTTCCCAGTAATTAAATCTATAATCGGAAGAGAAGGCGACGTAATAGAAACTCCGTCTGGAAAACGGTTAGGTGTAACAATTGTAGTACACTTAATGTATGTTGTATGCGGTATAAACAACATACTTGAAACGCAGTTCGTTCAGGACGCAACCAATCATATCACGATAGAATATGTCCCTGGGGATAAATTCTCTGAAGATGATCTAGTAAATATCAGAGCCCGTCTTGCAGAGTATTTGCCCAGCGATCTGAAGTTCAGCCTAAACGTTGTGGATGCAGTTCGAAGAACGCAGAGCGGCAAGATCAAGCCCATTATATCTCTAATAAAAAGCTAAGCTTCGCAAAGTATTTTACGGTTGAGTAATTAGTCTCGTGACATCCATTGCTAGTGCCACTTACAGTTAGACAATTTCGCATTGTAACAGTATAAGATGCAAGCATTTATAATCACAAGCTGCTGTTGAAATCATTGTAGGGGATGTTTTGAATTTTAATTGCAAAGATGTAACTGTATTTTTCCTTTATGACCCGTTTGGTCAAAAGACGATGCAGGAGTTTTATTGCGAATCCATACCAATTTGTTAAGGAATCCTCGTTATGACAGTTAGAGACAACAATAACTTATCCTTTATCTGCTTTGGTGGTACAGACTGGTGGTATCATAATCGCGCCCATATTGATAAACAATTGTTCAATCGCTTTGCCCGGTTAGGGCCAGCAATGTATATCAATTCAATTGTCATGCAGAAGCCGGGAATACGCCAGAGCAAGATATTTCTAAGCAAGTTGGCTCGCAAAATGAAAAGCATTTTTAAAGGAGTTAAGCTGACAGACACAGGATTCTGGGTATATAGCCCATTTTCGTTACCTATTCATCATATTGCATGGGCTAGAGCGACACACGAAATACTCTTGCGGTTTCAAATCTCGTTAGTAGCGTACATGCATCGAATAAAAACTCCTATAATCATAGTTGCCTGTCCTGCAGCTTGTGATACTGCTATTAAACTGGCAAAGGATAAGTTGTTGGTATACAATAGAACCGACATATACGAGGAATTCCCTAATGTCGATAGCGAAATAATAAAAAAGTATGATCTCAAATTAAAAAGCAATGCCGATCTGACTATATTTGTCAACAAAAAACTATTTACTGAAGAATCTTACCAGTGCAAAAATCCTCTTTTTCTTGACCATGGCGTTGATTTTGAAATGTTTAGTTCAGCTGACCAAGGAGGAATCGTGCCCACTGACATAGCCAGCATCAAGAGGCCGATAATAGGATACTTTGGAGAGATTAATGGGCATACCGTTGATATTGAGTTCACTGAAAAGCTGGTTGAGCTTTTGCCAGAAATGTCCTTTGTTTTTGTCGGTAATATTTCGTCGGATTGTGCAAGCCTGAAAGCTAAGAAGAATGTTTGGATGCTTGGGATGAAACCTTATAAACAGATACCCCATTATGGCAAATGTTTCGATGTAGCAATTATGATTTGGAGGCAAACGCAATGGATACAAGCATGCAATCCAATAAAGCTTAAAGAATACCTGGCATTGGGTAAGCCTGTCGTTAGCACACCTTTTACAGAATTGCAAAAATATCGCGATGTGGTTTACCAGGCCGACACACCTGAAGAATTTGCCAGATGTATAGAAAAGGCATTGGCAGAAGATAGCCCAGAGCGTGTTGCAGCCAGAAGGAAAAAGGTTGAGACGTCCACATGGGATAATAAGGCACAGTTAGTGTTAGATGCATTATTCGGAAATAAGAAAGTTGTTTTGCCAGTTGGGAATGATAAATAAATCAAAAGAATTAAGGATTTGTCTTGTTGCGTCCGCAGGAGGGCATATGAGCCAACTGCTGAAGTTGACCAACAGTTGGCAAGGGCATGAGACTTGCTGCGTTACGACAACAGGTGTCGTCCAGGGAAAGCTTCAGAAATATGGCAAAGTCTATGTTGTTGGAGAGTGCAATCGGCAACATCCGATACGTGTAATCATGGTGTTCATGCGATCTATTATAGCGGTACTCAAAGAAAGACCTGATGTGGTCATTAGTACTGGTGCAGCGGTGGGTTGCATAACGTGTTTTCTTGGTAAGCTGTCAGGCGCGAAAGTAGTCTGGCTTGACAGTATTACCAATGTGGGACGGATATCACTATCAGGGAGAATGGTTAGGTACATCGCGGATCTTTTCCTTGTCCAATGGTCAGAACTTGCAAAGCAATATAGAAATGTTGAATATGTGGGTACAGTGATATGATTTTTATTACAGTAGGCACACAATTTCCGTTTGATAGATTAGTAAGAGCTGTTGATAAGACGATCGGCCATAATGGCTCCAAAGAGACAATATTTGCACAGATTGGCAACAGTTCATATCAGCCTCAGAACTTCGAAGTAATTCCATCATTAGAGAAAAGTGAGTTTGATAAGCATATATGTGAAGCATCCTGCATAATCAGTCATGCCGGGATGGGCACAATAACCACGGCTCTGGAGCACAATAAGCCACTGCTCGTTATGCCACGATTAAAAAAATATGGTGAAGTTGTCAATGACCACCAAGTTGCTATTGCGAGAAAGTTTGAAGAATTCGGTCATTTGTTGGTGGCATATAATATTGAAGACTTGCCTGATCGTATCCGCGAGTTGAAAAATTTCGTTCCCCGAAAAAGAAAAGCCAATCCCCAGGCAATAGCTGAAAGAATTAGCCATTTCCTGAGCAGTTTACAAAATAATAATGGGTAATCCGAATGAATAATAAGCAACCTGTCAAAGTAATCATCCTTGCTGGAAGCCGTGATTTCGGACGGTGTATACTTCCATCACGGTTGCCAACAGCCTTGGGGCCGGTAGCTGGAAAACCCGTTCTCGAACGCTTGCTAAATTCCCTGGCTGATCAAAGTATAAAACAAGCTACAATCTGCTCCAACTGCGATGGTGCTTTGCTGGAAGAATCGATACATGTTGACGCTTGTATAATCGCTGTTTGCAAACTATCAATGACAATCGCTCAAATGGGCGCCGGTCTCAATTGAATCCGCCGAATTGCGACTGTTTCCTTTTCTTGACTGCCCTATAAAAACCTGCTCTTTCCTCCAGGAATAACCGACAGGCTTCTTGGAGGCCATTTTCACGATTATTTGCTTGAATTGGACCCTTCTTTCGGGTACAATATTCTTACAACTCAGGTAAAGGCGGCTATAACGCGGACAGATTTTGGTCGGATAGAGTCGACTTGCAAAGGATAGATACAAGTAAGATTTTCACAAAGTATGGTATCCAACATCAAAGCTATATTACTTGCCGGAAGCAGTGACTTTGGGCGTTGTGAGTTGGCAGCGCGATTGCCTATTGCTTTGTGGCCCGTGGCGGGAAGTCCCGTCCTGGAACGTCTGCTTAATTGCCTGGCTGATCAGGGAATAGCTCGGGTGACAGTCTGCTCCAACGGGGGAGCATCTTTGCCGGCGGAATCAATCCAGGTCAATGGTCGGATGGAGTTGGAATTCATCGATGGCCCACTGCCGACCGGGACGGCGGGATGTATTCGTGATGCCATTGGCGGCGAAAAGGATGTGCTTGCTGTGGTGCTCCCCGCCAGCACGGCGATTGCTCCGAACATCGGCGCACTGATCGACGCCCACCGCAAGGGTGACTCTGATTTGACTATGGCGTTCAATCCGCTACGGGGAGATGGCGAAACTGCGCCAGAACCAGCCGACATCTATGTCTGCGACCCGAGCATATTGGAGCACATTCCAGAGGACGGCTATTTTGACATCAAAGAGAATCTGATCCCTAAGATGCTGCGTGAGGGCAAGACTGTCACCAAGGTCGTTCTGGACGAGCAAACGGGACATTTTCGCGACAGGCAAAGCTATCTAAACGTCATTGGCAATTGTTTTGAGAAACGGTCCCTGCTTGACAGACATCTCAAACTCACCAACGAGGGAGAATCACAAGCGCTGTGGTCTGCTGCAAAGGTCGAGATAGCTGCCAAATCGCGAATCTGCGGGCCCGTTGCTATTATGGAAGGCGCTCGCATCTGCAACAGAGCCGTCATTATTGGCCCAACGGTAGTCGGGCGAAATGTTGTCGTGGGTAAAGATGCTGTTGTGATAAACACTGTCATCTGGGACGGCGGACAAGTGGGGGCAAACTGTGAAATTCAAAGGTGCATTGTAGACTACGACGCAGTTGTGGGCCGCGATACGATTGTTGAAGACAAGGCCATATCATTGCAGCGGAAGGGATTATTGAGACGTTTTGTCGGCAAGGTCTCAAGACTGGCTGCAGGCAGCACTGATATGTTGTACGGCATGCTGGCTGGGCAGGCAGACAGAATCGACAAGGCATTGCCCGATTGGGTGCAATCCAACAAAGCCAGAATTGGCAGTTACCTTGCTACCGCAACTTTATTGGCAGTTTTTCTCTGGTCGTACTGGTCGGGTATAAAAGATCTTCTGAATGTGTGGCAAAGAAGCGACGAGTACTCATCGGGACTCCTGGTTCCTTTTCTGGCCATCTATCTTTTGTGGTCGAGACG
>Ga0075123_10001429_pt1 | contig 11989 bp, 12 predicted proteins | sample AntAceMetag02UKX_FD_69808 | JGI IMG/M metagenome (GOLD analysis project Ga0075123, IMG submission 69808) | Saline lake microbial communities from Ace Lake, Antarctica - Antarctic Ace Lake Metagenome 02UKX | ecosystem: Environmental > Aquatic > Non-marine Saline and Alkaline > Saline | place... | reverse complement strand
TATTTTAGGAGTTTTATTTTATGCACTAGCTTTTTATTTAGTAAAACTTCTTACTTTTCCTTTATCTGAAAATCTTTCTTATAAATTAGGTTTTAAAAACGTTGTGATTCTTTCGACTATCCCACTTTTAATTTTTATTGTTTGTTTATTTCTAGCCAAAGAGAATCTTTTATTTTTAGGTCTAGCGGCTTTATTTGGAGGAATGGAATCGGCTTTGTTTTGGTTTGGTTATCATGGTTTGTTTATTAAGTCTGTGAATGAACATTCTTTTGGTTTTAGCGAAGGTATCTGTCGGGCTGTTGGTATTTTAACCTTAACTATCACTCCTATCTTAGGAAGTGTCTTAGTCTTGACCTGGGGATTTTGGAGTCTTTTTATAGTGGCCGCTTTCTTTTCTCTGATTTCGGCTTTGGTGATTTCATTTTCTCCTGAAGTAAAACCGTATCGCGATGTTAGTATGTTAAGGGTTTTGGGCCTTTTTAAGAAGAATTTGAGGCCTTTTGGAGCCTATTTAGGTCACGGAGGAGAGTTTGCCGTTTATGGTAGTATTTGGCCTATTTTTTTAATTTTAGTTTTAGGTGACATTCTAAGTTTTGGTGGGGTTATTTCTGGTGGTATTTTACTTGCTTTTTTGGTGACTTTAGCAATTGGCAAATGGGTGGATAAGGCAAAGGGAAGGAGTATTGTTACTTTAGGCTCATTGCTAAGTAGTCTTTCCTGGATTTTCAGAATAGTTGCTCGTTTCCCTTTATTTATTGTTGGCGTTGATGGCCTTTATAGAATTACAGAGCAAATGTTATCTATCCCTATGGATGTCGAATCTTATAAAAAAGCCTTACGAGGTTGGGTAAGTCATGCCTTGTATTTTAGAGAAATAGCACTATGCTTGGGTTCAGTTTTAGCTTTAACTCTTTCAATTATTCTGATCTCTCTAGATTTACCTTTATGGTCTCCTTTTATAGTTGGTTTTTTTGGTAGTCTAGCTCCTATTTTAATGAGAAAAGAGCTTAAATGATAAAAAAGAAAAAAGATTTTTATTCCATTAAAGACGTTTTATCAAAAATAGATTTGAAAAAGAATAAATATATTAGTCGTGAATTTCAAGATTATGGTTATCGTTTAGCCGAGGAACTTAATGATTTAAAACGTGTAGCCTTATATATTAAATATGCTAAAGAGATGCCTCGAGGTCTTCTTGAAAAAGCTAGAAACTTTGTTAAAGATGCCAATAATGTCAAAAACCAAGCAAGCTTGTTTATGTGGAAGCTTCAGCAGTTAAAGAAAGAAATTAAAAAAAAGTAGTTTTTGTTTATTAGGTTCATAGATAGATATTAGATAGAGCTTGGTTGGGGAATATTTTTATGTTAGGCTAGAAAAGTAGACCATGTTTAAAAAAGAATTATTTAAACGTCTTTTAGTAACTTCAATCTGGTTGATTACTATTGTTTTACTGAGGTGGGATTGGCATTGGAGTTTAATCGGTTTCTTTTTAGGAGGCTTTCTAGGTGTTTTCCTTATTGAAATAGATCATTTTTTGTATGTTTTGCTAAGTAATCCTCATGAATTAACCGGTCAAAGAGTAAAAAGGTTGTTAGAACAAAAAAACTTTAAGCAAATAATCCCCTTAGTTTTTGATACCTATGAAGAAAGAAAAAGACTGGCCTTTCACAATGCTTTGTTTCAGGTTATTCTATATGCCCTTTGTTTCTTTACCATTACCTCTACAGATAATCTATTTGGCTCTAGCTTATTAATGGTGATGTCTTTGATGATTCTTAAAGATGAAATAACAGATTGGTTAAAAGATAAGGAACAAAGTCTTAATAATTGGCTGTTTTGGCCAATTAAACAAGAGATTTCTTTACAACAACAAAGACTTTTTATTGCTGTGATGGCCTTGTTTTCTTTGTTATTAAGTTTTTTATTAATTTAGTCTCTTTATCTAATTTTTTGATTAGGTTAATATAAAAAGAGAGGGAAGTGAGAAAAAAATGTTTGATTTAAAAGGAAAAAAAGCTTTAGTTACTGGTGCCTCTAGGGGTATTGGTAAAGGTATCGCTTTAGTTTTGGCTAAACAAGGGGCTGATGTGGCCGTTAATTATCGTTCCAAAGAGGATTTAGCCCAACAAGTTGTTTCTGAGATAAAAGCATTAGGAAGAGACTCTTTTGTCGTTCAGGCTGATGTTTCTAAGTCTGATCAAGTTAAGGGAATGTTTGAAGGAATAAAGAGTAAGTGGGGAAAGCTAGATATTTTAGTTAATAATGCTGGTATTCTTCAATTTGCGCCTTTTGAACAATTAACAGAAGAACAATGGGATAGCACCTTGGATGTTAACTTAAAAGGACAATTCTTATGTTCTCAAGAGGCAATTAAGTTAATGACGGACGGAGGCAGAATTATTAATATTGCCTCTATTTCCTCTGGCGGAGTAGGAGTTGGCTTTCCAACAATTGCTCATTACACAGCTTCTAAAGGGGGTGTAATTGCTTTGACAGAAAATATGGCCATAGATTTAGCGGCTAAGAATATTAACGTAAATGCTATTGCTCCAGGAGTCATTGATACAGATATGACTGATAGCATGCTCGCAGATGAGAAATCAAAAGCAGAGTTAATGGCTAGAATTGCTAAAAAAAGATTAGGTAAACCTGAAGATATTGGTGCTACTGCTGCCTTTCTGTCTTCTGATGAGGCAGATTATATTACCGGTAGTGTTATTTATGTTGACGGTGGTTGGTTGGCGGGTTAAAATAGAATATTCCAGTTAAACTCATACTAAGTTAGTAGTTGTTTGATTTTTATTTATTTTTATAAGAAAGGAAATATTATGCAATTAAATGATCAAAATTTTGAAAAAGAAGTTTTAAAATCTAATATTCCAGTCTTGGTTGATTTTTGGGCAAATTGGTGTGGTCCTTGTAAAATGGCTGGACCAGTTATCGATCAATTAGAAAAAGATTATGCTGGTAAAATTAAGGTAGGGAAGTTAGATGTTGATGAAAATCCACAAATATCGCAAAAATATGCAGTTATGAGTATTCCTACGGTAATTATTTTTAAAGATGGTAAAGAAATTAAAAGACAAGTGGGTTTTCCTGGAAAAGAAGGTTATATTAAAATATTAGAGGAGGCTTTAAAAGAATAAATGGATAACAAAATTTACGATTTAATTATTATTGGAACCGGCCCAGCGGGTCTAACGGCTTCTATTTATGCTTCAAGGTATCATCTTAATCATCTTGTTTTAGGTAGTAAAGAAGGAGGGTCTTTGAGTTTAGCGGCCGAGGTAGAGAATTATCCTGGTTTTAAAAAAATTGCAGGTTTAGATTTGGCCAATAAGATGATGGAGCAAGTTGAAGCTTTTGGAGTTGAAATTTTAGCTAAGGAAACAACGGGAATTGAAAAAAAAGATGGAGTCTTTAAAGTACAGTTTGATGGTGGCAAATTTCTTCAAGCAAAGACAATTATTATTGCCACTGGAACAGAAAGAAGGAAGTTAAATGTTCCTGGCGAAACAGAATATTTAGGGAAAGGAGTTTCTTATTGCACTACTTGTGATGGTAACTTCTTCAAAGAAAAGGTAGTAGCTATGGTTGGTGGCTCTAATGCCGCCGCTTTAGGAACCTATCATTTATCTAATATTGTTAGTAAGATCTATCTTATTTATCGAAAAAAACCACTTCGGGCGGAACCTTTTTGGCGAGAGAGGATTGAAAAAGAATCTAATATTGAGATCATTTATGAAACTAATGTAGTAGAGATTTTAGGAGATGAAGGTAAGGTTACCAAAATTAAGTTAGATAAACCTTATAAAAATAATCAAGAATTAACCTTGGATGGAGTTTTTATTGAAATAGGTGGAGTTCCAGGGACACAGTTAACTATCCCTTTAGGGGTTGATCTTGACGGGAGTGGTTTTATTAAAGTATCCTCGGATATGAAGACTAATATAGAGGGTATTTTTGCGGCTGGAGATGTGGCTAATGCTACCGGTGAATTTCATCAGATAGTTACTGCTACAGCTGAAGGTGCTTTAGCAGCTAATAGTGTTTATAAGTATTTGAAAGGAGGACAAAAATGAAAACAGATATTGATAAAGATTTATGTATTGGATGTGGAACTTGCGTTTCAATTGCTCCCAAAAGTTTTAAACTTACTGATGATAGTAAAGTTGAGGTAATTGAACCTCAGGAGGATGATGAAGTCAAAATTAAGGAAGCTATTGACAGTTGTCCTGTTTTTGCGATAAAATCGATCGATCAAGATGAGAAATAAAGGTGGAATCAATTTTTTAACTTTAATTTTAGTAGCCGCTCTAGTAGCCGCTGCTTTTTTTGTTGGTCAATTTTCAGAGAAAGCAAAAGATAATGACCCCCAAACTGTTCCACAAGCAGCTCAGGAAGAAGAAGGTCCAATAGTTTTAGGACAGGCAGAATTTGATTTAATTATTGAAGGAGCTCCCGCTACTAAAGGGGATGAGAACGCTTCTATAACTATAGTTGAATTTTCTGAATATGAATGTCCTTTCTGTAAACGTTATGTAGATGAAACTTATGAACAGATTTTTGAAGAATATGGGGATAATATTTACTACGTTTTTAGAGATTATCCATTACCTTTTCATAATCATTCTCAAGAAACAGCTGAAGTAGCCAGGTGTGCTGGGGATCAAGGAAGTTATTGGCCAATGCATGACATGCTTTTTGAAGGAAGAGATGAGTGGGCTGAAGAGACAGAAATTACCTCGACTTTAACAAGTTATGCTAAGAGCTTAGGGTTAGATACCCAAGCATTTAATTCTTGTTTATCTTCCGGCAAATATACTCAAGTGGTTAAAGATGATCTAGTCTTGGGAGATAAGGTAGGAGTAAGTGGGACACCAAGTTTTTTTGTCAACGGAGTAATGTTGGTTGGAGCTCAACCATTTGAGAGCTTTAAAGCTCTTATCGAGTCAGAATTAAACAAATAATGTTATCATATTTAAAGAATGCTTTTAGAACTGCTGCAAAGTCAAGATCCGGGTGCATTAGGACCGATCAACTTCTTAAAACATGCTCTTTACTGGGCTGTTAACCAGGGTTTTCCTCTAGAATTTTTAGTTTTGATTTTACTTTTACCTCTAGCCGTTTCTCTAGTTGTTCTATTAAGGTATCTTGTTGGAATACAAGGTTTGGGTATTTTTACTCCAGTTATGATGGGGGTTATATTTTTAAATACCGGTCTTATACCTGGTATTGTAATTTTTCTAATAATTCTTCTTTTTGAAATTTTAGCCATTTATCTTTTAAGAAGGTTCAAGATTCATTTTAGGGCCAAGATGTCCTTGGTTTTGTTAATGATTTGTTTTTCCTTTTTCCCTCTATTGATTTTATTCCAAAGGCTTAATTTTCAACCTATTTTTAGTTCTGCTTTGACTTCTATTTTAGTTTTAATTCTTTTAGGTGAAAATTTAGCTGAAACCCAATTTAGAAAACCACCACAAAAGATTACTAAGATAACGATTGAGAATTTAATCTTGGCTACTTTATCATTTTTTATTCTAAGTTCTTACTTTTTGAGGAAAATGGCTATTTTATATCCAGAATTAACCATTTTAATTGCTTTATTAGCTAATATTATAGTTGGTCGTTTTACAGGTTTACGCTTGCTAGAATACCGTCGTTTTAGAAAGTTACTTAAAAAATAAATGGCAAAAGCTTCTTCTATTTTAGGCCAGAATGCACGTAATCATCTTTTTCTGTCTTGCAATAAGAAAGAGGGGAAAAGGATTGCCAATTCTAAACTTTTGACAAAAAAAGTTTTAAAAAAGCATGGCTTACCTACTCCTGCGGTTTTGGCTGTTCTCAGAACAGATAAAAAAGTTAATAATTTCGTTTGGGAAGATTTGCCTAGTAACTTTGTTCTAAAACCTTCCCAAGGTTATGGTGGAGAAGGGGTGATTATTATTAAAAAGAAGGCTAAATGGGCTGGGGAATGGTATTTAATGGATAATTCTATTATTAATACCCAAGATTTAAAATTTCATGCTTTGGAGATTCTTTCTGGCAGATTTAGATTACACAATGTTCCTGATACGGCTTTTATAGAGGAAAGAATTAAAATTCAAAAGATTTTTACTAGATATGTTTATCATGGAGCTCCTGATATTAGAGTTTTAGTTTTTAATAAGGTTCCTGTGGCCGCTATGTTACGCTTGCCGACGAGGGAGTCAGAAGGAAAATCTAACCTTCATCAAGGAGCTATAGGGGCAGGAATTGATTTAGCAACAGGTATCACTACTTATGGGATTGTGAATGGGCAATTTATTAAATATATTCCTGAAACAAAAAGAAAAATTAATGGTTTAAAAATTCCTCATTGGAATGAGATTTTAAAACTTGCTGGTAAGGTTCAAGAAGCAATTCCTTCCCTGGGGTTTTTAGGAGTAGATATTATTTTAGATAAAGATAGGGGGCCGATGATCCTAGAATTAAATGCTCGACCTGGGTTAGAAGTTCAAGTTGCCAATATGGCTCCTTTAAGAAAAAGATTGGAAAGGGTGGAAGATCTAGAAGTAAAGGATGTTGATCATGGAGTCAAAATTGCTAAGGCTCTTTTTGCTGAACGCTTTGCTGATCGTGTTATGGCAGAAGAGGGGGTAAAAATAGTTAATACTTGGGAAAAGATAAGGCTTTTAGATAAAGATAAGAAAAGACATGAGATAAAGGCAAAGATAGATACAGGGGCTTGGAGAACCTCAATTGATGAAAATTTAGCCAATGATTTAGGTTTACTTAGGCCAGAGAATGTTTTATGGTCTAAAATCTATAAAAGTGGATTAGGTGTACAAGAAAGAGAAGTTATTGGTTTAAATTTCTACTTGGCTGGCCGGAAGATTAAGACAATTGCTAGTGTGGCTAAAAGAAGTGATCTAAGAGCACAAATGATTATTGGCCGTCGTGATTTAAGTGATTTTTTAGTTAAACCTAGGAAATTTTAAAAAATCTTCATTTATATTCCTTTAGATGTTAAAATTCAATCCATGAAGAAAAAGAAAGTAGCCGTAGCCATGAGTGGGGGTGTTGACTCTGGTGTAGCGGCCGCTTTATTAGTTAAAGAAGGCTATCAATGTGCTGGTTTTCATATGGAATTGTGGAGTGAAAGAAAAGAAAAAGGTTTTAGAAATAAATGTTGTGATTTTGAATCATCTAGAGCTGCTTTGCGAACAGCTCATAAATTAAAAATTCCTTTTTATACGATTGATTTAAAGGATATTTTTAAAGGAAAAGTCGTTGATTATTTTTTAGAATCCTATGCTTGTGGTTTAACTCCCAATCCTTGTATTAAATGCAATAAGTTGATTAAGTTTGGGGCATTATTAGATTATGTTAAGAAAAAAGGATATGATTATTTGGCCACAGGTCATTATGTAAAGGTTAAAAAAGATAAAAATGGTTATCAGCTTTTGGCTGGAGTGGATAAGACAAAAGATCAATCTTACTTCCTTTACAATCTTAATCAAAGGCAGTTGCCTCATCTTCTGTTTCCCTTGGGAAAATATAAGAAAAAAGATGTTATTTATATGGCCAAAAAGATGGATTTACCAGTGGCCAATAGGCCTGAGTCGCAAGAGATTTGTTTTTTTTCAGAAAACGATTATCGTCCCTTTTTAAAAAGACATTTAGATAAAGAAATTAAACCTGGGGAAGTAGTGGATGTCAAGGGGAAAGTGATTGGGTTTCATTCAGGTATACCATTATATACTGTTGGACAGAGGCATGGCTTTACTATTAGTAAGGGGCAAGCTTCTAATTTGCCGCCTTTTTATGTTATTGAGAAAAAAATGAAGACCAATCAATTAGTGGTTGGTTTTGGTAAAGAAACAGAAAGAAAAGAATTTTTTCTAAAGGATATTAATTGGATTAATCTTGTTAAATTTAAAGGAAAAGGTTTTAAAACAAAACTAAAGGTTCGTTATCAGGGGGAGTTATTAAAAGCGAAGGTTTTAAGACAAGATGAGAAAGGAAAATGGTTAGTTATTTTAGATGAAGCCGAAAGAGGTATTTCTTCAGGTCAATCAGTTGTTTTTTACGAGAAAGATGAGGTGCTTGGGGGAGGGATAATTGATATTGACAAAATGGGTAAAAAATGTTTAAATGCCTCCAGTATGATTTAAGATCTAGCCAAGTTGAAAAAAGGCTTTTTAGCCCCCGCTTGGTGGGGTTTTTTAGTCAAAAAATTTGTTCTTTGACAATCAAGATGTAGTAGGAATTTTATTTGAGAGTTTGATCCTGGCTCAGGATAAACGCTAGCGGTGCGCCTTAGGCATGCAAGTCGAACGGCCCTCTTTGAGGGTAAGTGGCGGACGGGTGAGTAACGCGTAGAGATCTACCCTTTGGTGGGGAATAGCTCGCTGAAAAGCGGGGTAATACCGCATAAGCCATTTGGGAAAGGGCATAACTGCCCGCCGAAGGAGGAATCTGCGTCCTATCAGCTTGTTGGTAAGGTAATGGCTTACCAAGGCAATGACGGGTAGCTGGACTGAGAGGTCGGCCAGCCACAATGTTACTGAAATACGGAACATACACCTACGGGTGGCAGCAACCGGGAATCGTGCGCAATGGACGAAAGTCTGACGCCGCGACACCGCGTGGGGGATGAAGGTCTTCGGATCGTAAACTCCTTTTCTTTTCAAATATTTGTTTAGGAATAAGCACCTGCAAACTACGTGCCAGAAGCCTCGGTAATACGTAGGGTGCAAGCGTTATCCGGATTTATTGGGCGTAAAGGGTCCGTAGGCGGTCTATTAAGTTTTTGATTAAATACCAAAGCTCAACTTTGGAAAAGTCAAAAAAACTAATAGACTAGAGGGTATTAGGGAGTGCTGGAACACCTAGTGTAGGGGTGAAATCCGTTGATATTAGGTGGAACACCAAGGGCGAAGGCAAGCACTTAGGATACTTCTGACGCTGATGGACGAAAGCTAGGGTAGCAAAGCGGATTAGAGACCCGTGTAGTCCTAGCCGTAAACGATGTTCGTTAGCTATCTGTTTTTTTAAATAGGTGGCGTAAGTTAACACGTTAAACGAACCGCCTGGGGAGTACGGCCGCAAGGCTAAAACTCAAAGGAATTGACGGGAACTCGCACAACCAGTGGAGCATGTGGTTTAATTCGACACAAAGCGAAGAACCTTACCTGGACTTGACATTCTAGAGTTCTAATTTATCGAAAGATAGACGATCCGCAAGGAGACTAGAACAGCTGCTGCATGGCTGTCGTCAGCTCGTGCCGTGAGGTGTTCCCTTAAGTGGGGTAACGAGCGCAACCCTTATATTATGTTAAATATTCATAATAGACTGCAGTTAAAATTTTAACTGAGGAAGGAGAGGATGACGTCAAGTCAGCACGGCGCTTATGTCCAGGGCAACACACATCCTACAATGGCAAATAACAGAGGGTCGCCAAACCGTAAGGTGGAGCTAATCCCTTAAACTTTGTCTCAGTTCGGATTGTGGGCTGTAATTTGCCCACATGAAGTAGGAATTGGTAGTAATCGCAGATCAGCAGGCTGCGGTGAATACGTTCTCGAGTTTTGTACACACCGCCCGTCAAGTGAGCAAAGTCGGTAGTACCCAAAGCCTTGCATTGCAGGGTAAAGGTAAGATCGGCGATGAGCACTAAGTCGTAACAAGGTATCCGTTCTGGAAGGAGCGGATGGATCACCTCCTTTCTGGAGAATTTATAACACCCAAGGTTTCCATTTTTACTTGAAAAACTAAATATGGGTTTCCTACTACATCTTGATTGCCAAAAAGAAGACCCACTTTTTATAAGTGGGTCTTTCTATATCATAATATATAAAAGCATAAAAAAAGATCACTTAATGGGAACTATAATCAGTAAAGATTATAATTTTTCCATTAAATGGTCTGCTATTTTTTCTTTTGGTCTTTTAATAAACATAATTTATTGTTTATTAAATTATTTGCCTATTACAAATTCTTGTAATATCTTTCCTTCTTCATGAAATGTTTTGACAGTGTAAATTCCATCAGGCAATTCAACAATGACAACGGGGTTTTTATAAGGGAAAGATTCTCTGTAAACTAAGTTTCCTTCTGAATTATAAATACTAATCCAGTTATTGTCTTTATATTGCCAGAAAAAGATGAACTCAAAGTTGTTATCTTTATTTACATAAATCTGATAACAAGTCATGTCATGTGTTCTTACGGGTACTTTTTCCACTACTGGTGTAACTGCTGTTGGTTCTTTTTCTGGTTCAGGTATTGGTATTACATCAAACCTCGTCCAGTCAAAACGTTCGTCTGTTTCTCCACCAAACACCATACGAACTTCAACATACTCGTTAGCTGTTAACGTTTTAGCGAAAGTTCCGATTGAACTTAGACATTTATACGGATACAGGCCATCGGTAATATCACCATTATAGTTGGTGTCGCTAGTTTTCTGACTAGTATCTCCATCGGTACGATATTCGAAACAACTAAAGAAGGCTCTAGGTTGTACAAATTCCAACGTAACTTCCCCAGGAATGGTATCATCAATTACATTCACATGAGCCCATCCATTTGTTCGGTTAATATCGTTTGTACTGGGAGTTACTGCATTAACATCAGCACTCACAACTGCTGGAAATACAAACAACATCAACGTAAAAACCAAAAATACAACTATTAACTTATTTTAATTTGTAATATATAAAAAAATACAAGCTGATATTATCTTTGATGCTTTTGTGGTGGAGTATATTTATAAGAATAACGATTATTAGAGGTTCTAATTACTTTCTCTCTGTTCTGATTTTTTGATTTTGGTAATGGTAGAGTATAGGCAAAGAATGGTCTTGAAGCAAGATTATCAATAGTAAGTTTGAGAACAATTTGGAAATTAGATAGACTAACAAGATTCTTTTGAGTAAAAATGCTACCAAATTCTTTTTCTAGAATAAAGGCATCTTCAGCTCCAACGGCAAAAGAAATTAAACTTCCAGCATTACCAAAAATAGCTTTTTGAACTGGTTCATCAATCTGGGCCATATATTGATTAGCTAAACAAAGATTTAATCTATATTTTCTAGCTTCAGATAGAATCTTAATAAATGAATTGGTAGCAAAGTTTTGGAATTCATCAACATATAAATAGAAGTCTTTCCTTTGTTCCTCAGGGATGTCAACTCTATTCATAGCTGCTAATTGTAGTTTAGTGATAATCATCGCTCCTAATAAGGCAGAATTATCTTCTCCTAATCTTCCTTGAGAAAGGTTAAGAATAAGAATTTTACCTTCATTCATGATTTTTTCGAGGTCTACTGTTGATCGTGGTTGTCCAATAATATTTCTGATTGAAGTAGACGAAACAAATTGACCAACTTTGTTTAAAATAGGAGCAATAGCTTCTTGTTGAAATCTATCAGGCATTTTTTCAAATTCTCTTTGCCAAAAGTTAAGCAAAACAGGATCGTTAAGTTTTTCCAATATTTTTTGTCGGAAGTTTCTATCAGTTAATATTCTGGGGATATCGACTAAAGTATTTCCTGGTGTCTTGACCAGAGTAAGAAGAGTATTTCTTAAAATATGTTCTAACCTTGGCCCCCAAGAGAATGAATATAATTTTTGAAAGATAGAAATAATACCAGAAGCGATTAATTCAGCTTGTTCAGGGTCTTTTACCTCTAAAATATTGATAGAAAAGGGGAAATCTTTATTAGCTGGGTCAAGATAGCAAACGTCGTTAACTCTATGAGAGGAAACATAATTTAGAAGAATTTCGGAAAGATCACCATGAGGGTCAATAACGGCTATTCCATGCTTCTTTTTCATATCATCAATAGCCATATTGGCAATCAGAGTTGTTTTACCAGTTCCCGTTTTACCAATAACGTACAGATGACGCCGACGATCTTTTTGTTTAATACCAAAATTGGTAATCTTATTTTTAAACTCTGTTTTAGCAAAGAAGTTTATCTCTTGTTTTTGTTCTTCTGT
>Ga0075123_10001428_pt1 | contig 12002 bp, 4 predicted proteins | sample AntAceMetag02UKX_FD_69808 | JGI IMG/M metagenome (GOLD analysis project Ga0075123, IMG submission 69808) | Saline lake microbial communities from Ace Lake, Antarctica - Antarctic Ace Lake Metagenome 02UKX | ecosystem: Environmental > Aquatic > Non-marine Saline and Alkaline > Saline | place... | reverse complement strand
TACTATTGTATGTACTAAAAATCTCTCTAATACTGTTGAAGCATCATTTGCTCCAGCAGTTGTAACCCTTACCCTTAAAAAATTACAGACTGTAGGTGCAAATGCTCTAATATGAACTAGCGCATCGGCTGTGTTTGTGATTAAATTTCCTGCATCTTCTGCAACTACAAAATTAGTGTCTGCCGTACCTTCAACAGTCGGTGCAATACTACCCTGCTCAATCGCTATTGAAGCTAGGATTACGCCCGCTGACGCAAACTTCCATTCAAAACCAAAAGTAACATCTTTAGGACAAATATATGTTTGACTGTATACAATGCCCACACCACCACACGCTAGATCTGTGTGTGTTCTGTCTTCTCTTAGAATGTCAAAGTTGTTGACATCTTCATTTGCTCTACCCATTATATTCCTCCTTGTTAAGTGCTTCTCGTTATCTCTAAACTTAAAGTAACTCTTTCAGCTACATCATTACTATCCACATTAAATCTAAATACATCCCCGTTTAATACTCCGGTATCCCATCCGGTAAGGGTAGCATCATCACTCTTATCTGCCGCTGTAAGTGTTGGTTTTGCCGCCGCTGTGATCGTGTCTGCTACCGTTGGTGGGAAATTAGCATACGCGTCTTTCCATATATCAATCACCATTGTAGCCGCCTGGTCTGCTAAAAGAGTAACATTTGTTATAGTTCCATCGAAAGGCACTATTACATCACCCCATACTCCGGTTGCTATAGCATCTGAACTATTACTAAGCACAACCTGTACTGTAGTATACGAACCAAGTCCTGCTGCCCCTGTCGCTCCTGTCGCTCCTGTCGCTCCTGCCGACCCACCACTGGGTCCTACTGGTCCAGTAGGTCCAGTTACGCCTGCACCTAGGTTAGTTAGATTATCTCCTGTAGAGTTCCATCCTATATACGCACCGGCTGATCCTTCTGGTAAAACTACTCCGGTAACCCCTGCCGGTAGGGTAACTACTCCATCAAATCTAGCATTAACCTGTTGTATCTGTCGGACTGAACGATCCAAACCATCTTCAAGAGATTTTTCTCTCAAGTTTCCATCGGTAGGTATAACCTCTGGTTGGGTGTATGCGATATTAGATAGCATATCTACCCAATCTGTGGTTGCTGGAGCCGCTATTAAAAAGGTGATCGTACCTCCTTCAGCAATAGGGTTTATAGTTACACTATAGTCTACTCCTAATACCTGGAGAGTACGCGCCTTGGTAGTCTTCACTTCCAAGTATGCTGTTATATCTGTATCCGCATATATCTTGAACGGAAAACTAAATGTCATTGTTACATCGTCACCCGAAAGTATTTCCTGTACTGTTTCATTTTCAATAGCCATAACTTCTCCTTATTTGTCTTCTAACTGATAGTCAGTATATCCTGCAAATTTTCCCAGCATATAGCCCAGATCATTTTTTCTTGAAAACTCTATTGCTCCAGATATTATGTTGCCCCCTGCCTTGAGACCAGCACCTATTGCTCCTGTCGCTGGAAGAGATACTTCAACCATTTTAGCTGTTATATCTACAACTGACTGCATATCCGGTCCTTCTCTCATTAAGTCATCGGTCATTTTTATTACTGACTGTATATCTGTGTACCATCTCTGTATGGGGTATGATCCCGTCTTAGTGTTTGAACGCTTATCCAATACTGCAGCCAGAACTGAGGCTACAATTGCAGTGGCACCCTCTCTTATAAAAGGAAGACCATTTGCTATCGGTCCAGCTAACATTGAAGAGAACGCCGTTATTGCTGTAACCTTTCCTGCATTCTGTATAAAAGTATACGCAACAGTCATAGCCTCATAAGCAACAATTGTCTTAGCAAGTTCCATATTACTTATCCGGCCCTTGCTTACCAGTGCATCCCAGAGATTATTAAAATACTGTTGAGGGGTATGCACATACATAGACCCTAACCTTTTAAAGGGATCTCCTGACATCAATCCTGTAGACATCTGGGAGAGATCGCGTGACTGCTGAGTGTTGTTGACAAAGTTTAGTGTCTTCGATAAAGCCTCTGTCTTATCCATTTTCAGGCCTTCGGTATAGTGCCTATATAATCCCCAGGCTCCTGCCATAATACCGCCCCTATCTCCAAGTTTAATGAAGATACCCATATAGTCTGTAAGGCGTGGATTGTCTATAAATTTTCTTGCCCAGACACCCCGCTGTTCCTTGATTACATCGGCTGCTAGTTGCATATCCCTTGTTGGACTGAGTCCCCTCTCAAGCATAAAGACTGATTTAGTAATTACTTCGAGTTCTCCAGACTTAGCTGCTCCAGGTAGACTCCATAGTCCCTTCATAAAATCAGCAGTAGACATCTCCGTCATATATAGCATACCTGAAAGTAACTGTATTGCTGTTCTCTTTGGCTGTGCAAATAAGGATCCTGCATACCACCTAGAGATATACTTATGTAAGGAAGAGAAGGCACCATTCTGTGCTGCTGCTATCTTACCCTTACCAAACACATCCAAATGTGACTTGATGTTGGTCAATGCCCCACTCCCATCTCTCTGTGTTATTGCATCTCTAATTCGTCCGTCAGCAAAAATAGTCCGGGCATCTGTAACTGTCTTAGCATAGCCTATGTAGTGTGCCATATCAGAAATATACCTATCGTATATGAATACATCCCCCATACTGTTCAAAGTGGAATCTCTACCTAATTCCTTTAAAGCTGTTTTGTCTCCTGGTCTTGCGCCTGGGAGTTGTCCCCCCATAAGTTCAATCATGTTGAGATCCGGGTCTGTCTTCTCAGTTTTAACTGGAATAAAAGGGCTATAATTTGTCCGGTATGGGAGGTCCTTCCCTACCAACTCTCGATATACCTCATTAACTGCTGTGTATAGTTTGTCATATGATATTCTTAATTCTCGTATGAGTTCAAAGTCCTGCGCAGTTAGGTGCTTTTCTATGTCCTGCATTGTCTTCTCAGTAAATCCACTATTCTTTTCGAGTCTGGCTCTGCCTTCAGGTTGATCCCATTCCATCCATCGCTGACGCATAACGGTACGTGACATTTTTTCTGGACGAGGTACAATGGATTCTTCTTTCGTATCCCTATCCACTTTGGTTGTCTCCCTATATACTTCGTAAATGGCTTCTAAGTCCTGAGTAGTTTTTGTATGTATTTTGTTTCTGTGGTTTAGCCCGAAAATTTTATTATAGGCATCTGCCCGGGCGTCATTAAATTCTTTCTGCACTGTTTCAGCATAGCGCGTTGCATGGAACATATCGGTCATTCTCTCTAGAACACTCTCGCCTCTAGCTGTGGGTGAGAATCGGACAAGATCCTGTATGAGGCCACCCCAGCGTCTATTCCACTGTACGATCCTTCTACGAAGAGGTGTTCTATCCTCTTTGCTTATCTCGTCCTTAGACTTAGATGGGGCTGGTCCTTTTGTGCCTTCTATATCGTTCAGAGATGCTAGGATCAGAGTCTCATTCCTTGCTTTCCTATGGGCTTCCATCCCAGATTTAGTTGCTGCGCCATTATCATATATGTTAGTTAAATCGTTATAGACTGCCCGGGCCTGTTCTTTAGTTAGGTCCAGCCTAGCAAGTTGGGACACATCAAAGAGTAGCATCTCTGCAGAGGATCTACCAAATTCGGTGACTTCTGTTACCTGCATGTTTCTGGCTTTAATTGCGGCCATAAATGCTGCAGAGGTATCAGCGTCAAACTTCCCATTCTTTATGGCTTTCTTTGCCTTTGCGAGAAGACGATCTGATGCCTCAATAAATAGTTGTTTTTCATTTTCCCCACGCACATCATCAATACGCAACCACAGTTTACTTAGTGTTTTGTCTAGTGATTTTCCATTTTTTATTCCCTTGAGTAGACCATTCATTTGAAGTTTCTGCTTATCTGTTACTCCAAGACTTTTATTAATTACAGCCTCTGCATATTTCCTAAATGATGTAAGGTCTTTCTGTGCTATGTCCCCACCAACCTTTAGCCCCTTCTTAAATTGTTTAATCTGTTTATCTATAGACTCTAACTGAGCGCGTTCAAATTCCTTTAAGGTAACCTCGCGTGGAGTACCTTCTGTGTATAGCATAGCATCTCGTTCTATCTGAAGATCGCGGATCTTGTTTAATAGTGCGTCCTGCTGCCCCTCTAATCTCTTAGTGGGTTTACCCGCTTCTTTCAATGCCTCAATTTCTTTGTTGAGATCAGCTTCTTCTTTTGTGACAGTCTTTATTTCCTTGTATGTCTCCATTATTCTACGTCTTGCTCTGGAGTCTACAGACTTCTGGCTCTCCCCTTCGGGCTGTGCTTCGGGCTTCTCTGTCTCCTGGGGTGCGCCTTTACGCTCTATGATGTCAATCTCATTACGCGCCTTAGTCTCCTGCCCTTGGAGTATACTCATTTCCTTCTTAGCCGCAGCGAGATCTACCTCACCGGTCTTGTCCCTTTCTTCTGCGTTTATCTTATCTTCAAGTGCTGTCTTCTTATCTATTGTCTCTGAAAGTCTGCTATATAGTTTATCCTTCTGTTCAGCTATCTTGGTCTCCAACTTTAAGAACCGCGATACTGCTGGGTCTCTATATCCTTTGGTGGTTACTTCAACCTCCGGAGTGCCTTCGACCGATCTATCCCCGGTAGCCTTCTCCTTATATAGTCGAGTCAGTCCGTCAAGCACTTCTTGGACACTTTCAAGTTTAGCCCTCTGCTGCATCTTCTTGGTAATGAACTCATCCTTTGACATAGACTTACCAGTCAAAACATTGATAGGATCCTTACCATAATTCTGTTCTTTTACTGCATCGTAGTATTTACCATCTCTTATCATCGATGTCTTTACCATTCTATCTGAAGACATAAATGCCCTAGTAGATGCTGCCATCCCTAAATCAAAGATACCCTGTACCACTGCATTGCCTATAAAAGTATCCATTGCTTCTTGTGTACCTGCTCTCTTTGCCTCGGCATATTGTGGTGCATAAAAAATAGCCGTCGTAATAAGTGAGTTAGATACAAAGTCAACCACTACCGGAACAACTACTCCGGTACCTGTGTAACCGATGTTCTTCAAAAGAAGAGCCGTAGTTGCTGGAGTGGAAGAATAAATTGCCGTAAGCATTCCAGATACTGCTCTAGTTTGAAGATCTCCTCCAGTTGACATAGCCCTATTCACTCCTACAAAGGCCGCGTTCCGAAGGGTATTAGCTACCCTAGTTGCGTTTAACACTTTGTCAGCAGTCAGAGCCGTTAACCCACCGGGAGTAGTTCTACTTAGGCGTTCAGTCATCCTAGCCCCGACACCAACCTTCCCGGAAATAAACGGAGCCAGAGGGGTCTTCATTGCTATCCCTCTTGTAATCTGCATCTCAATAAGAAACATAGCAAAGTCAAAGGCACCTTCAGTAGCCTCATTAAGCACATAAGATCCCATACCCTTCTTCCTTGCTTCCATAGATCGGTAGGCTCTAGTCTCCATAACTGATGGTGTGAATACCGATAGTGACCCATTTACTGGGTCGAGTTCTTGCATTAGTGTGTCAAGGACTTGCGCGTCTAACTGAGAGTACATAGTCTTTCCCCCTACTATAGGAAGGGCTTCTATAGCTGTCTCAACAGCCTGCCTAGCAACGGGGTTCTCTATCTTACTCAGTAGGTTTCGCCTTACCTGTTCCATCATAACTGTGGCACTTGCCTTATTCAATATAGCTGACTCAAAATACGCCGCAGCACGAACTAAAGGATAAGTGATACCTGATTGGTATACTTCTTTAGGTGTCTGTCCAGGCACGACCTTCATAGGCTTCATTACAATCCCACGAGGATCTGCCATATTCTGTGCGTCCTGTGTCTGTTCGGAAGTAAACCCTCCTAATTCCATAGCACTATCAGTTACCATAGCTGTAGCTTTCGCTATCAAACCATCCACAATACCTACTGCCTCGGCACGATCAATAGCGCTTACCTTTTGGGTGACACCAATTAAAGTCTCGTAGGCTGTCGATGCTGTAGATGTCCCTTCTTCCCCCGACATTAAATTCCCTACCCCTGCGGCTAAAAGTTGCTCCGCCATAAAATCTGCTACGTCGGCTCCCGCATATCCTTGTTCACCTAACATACTCGAAGTAAGACCTGGAGAAGCATCAACGATGTCTATATTGTCCAGCACTGTATCCCTCAACTGCTGCATCACCGCAGCATTATTGTGGTTTATTAATTGATTCAATCCATTCTTTTCCATATCAGATGGAACATTAAATAGTTTCGTCACGCGTTCGGTTAAGGGATTCATTTCTCCCTCTTTAAAAGCATAGCCTATGTGTCCTAAAATAGTATCTGGTACCTCTGGCTGTTCCTCAGCTGGTCCTGTTCCTTGTGCCGCTGTTGCCTTCTGATCGTTCTGATAAGTATCTGTTTTGGTATACCAAAGATAACCAGCATTCCGGACATACTCCCCAACCTTATCCACAATACCTAATTCAGGTTTAGCATACATCCCATTAGGATCCGCGTCTAATCTCTTCCGGTGCTGCCGGTAGTCTGAGGTCATTGCCTTTTCCCCTAAGAAAGAAAGCATATTCTTATGGCGAACTTCTCCGTCCTTAGTCTTAGCCCTATCCACAGAAGACACAGTATTCATCCTATCCGAAACTTCAGGAGTTGCAGACTCAATAGAGTCTTTAACCCCCTGCTCTCGCTTTAGGCGAATAAGTTCTGTCGCTGTTATGGTATTAGACGTATTGTTTTCCATTAGTTTGTGTTACCCATTGCTTTTTTTATTTCTTTAGTTTGCTCTAAAACGGGTACTCCCCCGTTATTTATATATAATATTTTCCTGCCCATAAACTGGTCCCCAGCTTTCTTACCTCTATATTCAGGCAGATAAATATCCCTAACACTTTGTTCTGCTTTCTGCCGTGCCGCATCATATTGTGCTGAAGTTAATGGCTGTCCAGGAAGCATATCTCTCTGCTTTATAATATCTTCTACAAAATAGTTTGCCATACGAACTTTCGCTGATGCTTTCTGACTAGCAGATAAATCATACATATCATCCACTACGGTGTTCATCTTCTCGTACTGTGGTCCATACTCGTCCCTATACGATCCAAACCAGCCCTTGCCTTCGTCTTCGCCAGTACCCCCAACTTGAGCCGCGATACCTATAGCGATTGTCCCGGATAGCCCTTTTGATATAGTCATGTAAGTTGAGCGAGTCATATCCCCGGCTGAGTGTGCATTTGCAGCTTTTGTCATTACCATCAGAAGTCGTGTGGTTATTGAGGCCGCGTCTTGTGCTGGACCCCTAGACCGTGGATCCTCTTTTTGCTCCTTGTTAATTCCAGCTACTTCAGCCGACAACTGCATAAATTCTGCCTGTATAGGAGCCACAATTGCTGGAGTATCTATGCGGGCTTCAAGTGCCTGCCGAGATACAGCGACTGATCTAAGTGCTTTCATATTATTGATGTACTCAGGTAATGCCCCGGAACCCGGCACTTCTGCCCTTGCTATTTCCTGTTCAATCTGACTCAGTCCTATTTGTCCCTTATAATATCTTTCGGTAAACGATATACTACTTCCGGTAGCCTGCATTATCTGCTTTTGTTTTCTCTTATATTCCTGCTGTGTAGATGCCTTCTCAGCTAACACTTCAAACCTCTTCTTCATCTTGTCGTCCATTGGGACTCGGACTTTTCCATCCGCGGTCTCGATTATCATCTTATCATACACGCCAGTATTTAGATCTCTCAATACACCAAAAGCATCATTCTCTATTCGCCACGCCATATGTGCCTCGAAAGCCTTTAGTCTATACGCATCGCCTGTCTCTTGTATTATACTGGCATCTATCCCTGACTCTTCAAGATTAAGTTCTTTCGTCTGTGCGAGGGTATCCTCAATAACATTAAAAGCCTCTCCTAAAGATCTTCCATTTCCTGCCGCAATAACCGCTAAATCTAAAGGCTCCTTCACATCTATAACTGCGTTCTCTTGTCGTTTAGCCTGTTCCCATACGACCCCTTCGATCCCTAGTTTTCTGACAGCCCCACTAGCTTGTCCCATAAACCCTGTACGAACTTCTTCGTCTTGAATAGCCCCTGAGTCCGTGGTTACAGACTTTTGCAACTCAGTAACCAATGCTGCAGAGTATCCTTTAGGATCCCCGGCGTATTGCTTTCTAAGCTGTGCCTGAATTTCTGTAGCCCCCATACTCCATTTCACAAGGGCGTTATTTATAGCGAGATCGTCATACACCTTATCTTTACGTTTCTGCTCCTGCGCTCGAACCACCAAAGCATCACCGACTACCCCAATGCCCTTGCCTATAATCTGACCAGATTGGTCAGCCTGGCTAACCCCCACTGCCGAAGAAGCTAGTTGTTTTCTCTGATATGTGTTTATCTTGCCCATTTATTCTCCTTTTAAAACTCCAACCTAGGATCTATTGTTCCCCCACCGCCACCAAACCAAGCGGTACTCCCTGGAGTATTATAGCCAGGGTAATAGTAATCTGGTGCATTATACGAACTACTGGTCATCGTCTGTGCAGAAGCCCCGACAGGTTTGGTAGTCCCACCCTCGACACCCACACTTAAAAGTTTTGATGCACCCTGTAAAACGCCACTAATCATAGATGCTCGATTTTCATTCTGTTTTATCTGAGCGCCTGAATATGCTAAATCTCTCTGTGCCTCTCCACGTGATCGTGTAGCAGCAGCCTCTGTAGCTGCATACTTTTTGGTTTGCGCGATAGTGATAAGCGCAGACCCAGCTACTTGAACTCCTGACCCTATATATTGTAGGGACTGCTGTGCTGCAAACTTCTGCCCCTCTTCCTCTATAATATTTGCAGTTCTAAAAGCCTCCATTGCATAGAGATCGCCCTGGTACTGCATATCCCCAGCTAAAGCATTTGCTGCATTCTTTTTTGATATACCTAAATATATGCTTCCTACCGCTCCTATGATCGCGGCCGCTGCCATTAATACCATATTAACTCTCCTCGCTAAAATCCATATCAAAAATCATAGATGTCAAAGTACATGGATATGGTAATGTCTGTACGATCCACATATACTTCTGCTCACTATACCCGGTAAAGCCTGGCTGTTCCTTCATTCCATTATACAAAACAGGAGGACGATCTGTGTAAGATGGTCCTTCCCTAAAAGCTATCTTCTGCATATCGTAAGGATCAGTTCCATATGATACCCCGAGTGCATTACGGAAAAGAAGATTCACCTTATTCACTGTCTTAAATTTACCGGGTGTTATACCTGTAGACATAAGTAGTTCCAAAGGCATTGTTTTTACCCGACCATAAAAAGGTAAGCCCACCATTACATATGTGGCCTGTCCGTTCAATGTAATAGCCCCATCCGTAACAACCTTACTCTGATGAATACCTCCGTCAGTTACTACCGAAACAGTCTCGCCTTCAAGATGCCCTAATCCCGATACTGAGTCCTGGGTAAAATACCATTCTCCACCATTAAGGATGTCAGTGCTTGTAAAGTCCTGGAGTATCTTACACTGCACAACTGTCTCTGAAGTATACTCAATAATTTGTGCTATCCCCTGTTCTGTTCCATCACTATGTTTAACCACTATCTTCCTAAGTAAATCTGTAGCACTAAATATAGAAGCGCTCGCCTCAAAGGTAACATCATCCCCAGTAGTCGCACTAGGGGCTACAGCTATACTTTCTTCTGTTGTATCCAAAGATAGACAGCTGTCTAAATGAACCTGACGCTTCTGAGCGTAAAACATAAGGTTACGATACTTGGTGTCATCCGCTGTCTCATCCGCCTCGGTTGGTCCACTATAAAAATCTGTTCGTTCAGGTATGCGTGGGTTCTTTGAAAAGTATTCTATATACCTACGCGTTATCCCATCAACTTCACGCTCGATTGCCACGACCACAAGATCCTTATTGTCTTCCTGTGGTTGAGCCGCTACTGTCAATACTTTACCTTCCCCACCTAAAAGATGTTCATTCCAAGAGGATACCCCTTCACCATCACTATACACAAAAGAAAGAAGTCTGCCATCAAGCATACAAGCCCATATCTGATTAGGATTTCCCTGCTGATATGTAATCTGTTTAATTCCCCCTTGGGTAATTTCATCTGACTGGATAGTCTCATCTTCTGACTTGAATCCATCAGAGAGAAGATTATAAGAAAAACTATATACTACCTCAAGTCCTCGTTGAACATATATAATATCAGTACCAAAGTTAGCAGGCATTATATCCGCCACACCAAAACTATCTATAGGATAGGATTCGATAGCCGTTCCCGTTATAGCCAGAGAATCAGCCCCGCCATTAACTTTGAGCATTCCTGCATATGTACCTACTGCGAGAAACTGTCTAGTACCCATAAAAAATCTTATTCTATCGACAGAAGAGGTAGACACCGAAGTAAGAGCATAAGATACCCCGTCGTCAGCACTGGCCCCTAAAGTAAAAGTCTCGTATCTAGGTTCTCCTGTTGCTGGATCAGGAGACATAGACCCATCTAAAATATCCGGGTTGTTTGTGCTTCCCCCGTGAAATACTCGACCACCATAAAAACCTACAGCCGCCGGACAGTTGCCATCTTGAATAGCAACTCCACCCGAAGCATATGCTGTGTATCCTGAAGTATCTACATTTATATCAAAATTGGTAGCATCCACTAGAGTAACTGTTACAATGGTATGATTAACCTCTGTCATTCCTGTTACGTCTTCTAAGAGTATACTGTCCCCAGTGATAAAACCATGCGCTGCGTCAGTAGTAACTCGACCATTACCTGCATTAGATATGTTCGTTATCTCTGCCTGCCCATAAGGATCGTCTGTCCTACTATAAGGAAGAAGAGTCCAACCAGTATGCGCCGTACGCGTTATCTTTCTAGGAGCATAACTTGGGTGATCGAGATACATTATGTCTGCCTTCTGACCAAACTTTACCTGTGGCATATCCTCTTCAGTATACGGAGATGCTATTTCATATACTCTTGCAACCGTACCGCTACCCACATACGCATCAAATAGAGTGGTGTCTATATCATTGCCATCTTGGTCTGTGAGAGAAAAAGTATCTGATGCAGGAGCAGTATAAGAAGTAAGTATGTTGTCTAACTGTGGTGTCGCAGTATTATCCGTAGTATGAAGAAAGGCTCTAACTTTTAAAGTACCAATACCTAGATCTGGTATGTTGGTATGTACGGTAGCGGCTGTATTACTCTGTGTGTATGTCTCATCACTAGCAGACCATAACGCTCCATCCCAATAGACCCAACTTAGCCCATCATCTCTGGATAGTATATATTGTATTTCTGTATTAGCTGGTTTAGTAGCTGTCTCTACAAACTCATCAAGAGCCACAGCAAAAGGAAAGCCAGTATTTGTTTCTATTGTAGGATCAGTTATAGCATATGGTGGCACGTTTACAAGCTGTGCCTCGCCACCAGTAATCTCAACTAAAGCCCCATAAGTGTAGTTCGCTCCATTAGAGAAAGTCCAATTCTTTGACGAGGTACCTGGATCCGGAGAACTTGCTACTAAATAAAACTGTCCATTAAGATCCTCCATACCTTCGCATCCACTTATATACACTTCATCCCCATTTACGTATGTGTTGCCTACTGCTGTAAGAACTCCGGGATCTGCTGCGGTGATACCTGTTATACTAATACTGGTCTCTGTAACCACAGCCCCATCTACTAGAAAACGAAGGTATCCTTCCGTAAACGAAAGAGTATATGCCTCGTCGTCTGCAAAAGTGAAGGGGACAAAGAAGGGAATATTATTGCGCCGTGTAGTTCGGGAGTAAACTGTACCCGAACGAAACTGAGTGGGACCATGTAACTGGGTAAGAAAATTCTCACCAACTAAAACTCCACTCTTATATAGTTCTATGTTAGGACGCCCCATAAGTTTGGGAGTCAAAACTCCATGTTTAAAATCATAAATAGGTACATTAAGTTCTGCCATTATGCCCCGTATGTAGACC
>Ga0075123_10001426_pt1 | contig 12009 bp, 26 predicted proteins | sample AntAceMetag02UKX_FD_69808 | JGI IMG/M metagenome (GOLD analysis project Ga0075123, IMG submission 69808) | Saline lake microbial communities from Ace Lake, Antarctica - Antarctic Ace Lake Metagenome 02UKX | ecosystem: Environmental > Aquatic > Non-marine Saline and Alkaline > Saline | place... | reverse complement strand
TCTTCATAATTAGTCATTATTTATATCCTCCTTTTTTAATTGCTTAATAATTTCTTGTCTACGTTTTTCGTAGTCATCTTGTGACAAGTCACACTTGCCATCTTTACATTCGTTGTTGATTCCACATCCGTCTTTATCATTGCAAGCTCCCCGTAACACGGTTGACAATGCTCTTGGTTGTATATCGTAAATATACTCAATCTCATCATCATCTTCTAATCCGTAAGCAGCGTATTCCACTCCTTCAGGTAAGTCTTTCGCTTTCATTTTACCTCGTTTTCCCAGGAATGCTACTGAGACATTCGGGGTCATCCCTGCTTCTTTGCAGAGTTCTACATAGCTACGCCATGCTTTTCCGTACAGTGTGTTTTCATTAACATGTATATTCATGCTAACTTCCTTTGTTTTTGAATCATATGAGGCATCTTTCTGAAATCCCACGAAAAATCTAATGTCAGAACTAGCACCTAATCCCATTAGATGAGTTGTTCCCATATGGTTAATGTCATGGAGCGTTCCATTCCACTGTTTATAAACCTTTTCAAGTTCATTAGCTGGAAGAAATACTCCTCTCATAAATCTATCTCCGATAATTGCTACTGCTCTGTGTCCATCTTTATTAGATGAGAAGTGAGTTGTTTTAACAGTTTCATTTTCTTCCACAATCACCGTTTCACTTGGTTCAGTCATAGCAACATCCATTGTAAACATTTCAAATTCAATTTTTTTATCTTTAGACATATAATCACTTCATATTTTTAAATTTTTTAGCTTGCTCTGAGGGAGTAAATATTTTTTCGGCATGGCTTTTTCCCCACTTTGAAATACTTCCATCTTTTCTTCCTTCTTCTGTTTGTTTCATAGTCTTTTCCCAAACATTAGGATACCACTTTTTAGGTGGTTTGAGATACGGTTTAAGTGCTTTTTGATATTCTTCTTTATGTTCTAGGATATAATTAAGCATCCAGATTGCTTCATCTCTATATGCAGTGTCTCGATTAAGAATCCAAATGAATATTTCACTCAGTTCTTTTATCATGTTTCGTTGATGACCATGTTCCACTTTATCTGCCATATTAAAAACATCTCTATATAACATAGCGAAAAGGGGATTTCCACAATTATTCATATCTTCTTTTATACTACCTGAACTAGCACACTTACCTAATTTTTTTCTTAATAGTCTCATTCCGAAACGAATATATTTTTTTTGAAGCTCACTATCTAATATATCAGCCACAAGTATCACTTCTTATTTGCAGCTTCAGCTTTTTTTAGTGCTTCCTTCATTTCTTTTTGTTTTTTGTCATCATTAACTAGTGCATCAAATTCAGCTTCAAACAATATTTTTTCATCTTCTTTAGTATTCTTTAGTTCTCTATTTTCAGATATTTTCTTAACCCTGTATTCACCGAATTTCTGTTTAAGGAATGCTTCAGTTCTAAGTCCCGTTTCTATAAAGAGGTCACTTTTATTTTCTAGTTGCCCTTTAATTCCATCAAGTGCTGTTCTTAGTTGAACTAATTGTGAGTTTAAATATTTTATTATTTCATCCTTATCATTAATAGTAGTTGTAGTTTCTGGACCTATTGGAACATTTATTGTTTTATATTCTCCAGTTTTAACTTTCTCTATGTTTTTTTCTATTGCACTTACAGCTAATTCGTATTGTCCATATTGCTGTCTTGTTTTTGCATACACATTACTTATTTTTACTAATCCTTCAAAGTACTGTGCTTCTTGTGGCACAATAGGATTTATTTTTGGTAATGTTTTTAATATTTTCTTTTCCAATTTTTTACTCACGTTACTTCTCTTTCGAGGCTTATGTTTTTGATTTGCTTTACTCATTTTTTTCTACTCCTTTTTATATTTTTTCTTTAATAAAAATGACCACCAAATATAATTTGTTTTATATATTTCTTGTAATATTTATTTACTATCCAAACTGCCGGTCTAATAAAAGGTCTATATCCACCCTTATAAAATACAGGATTCTCCACACTTCCAACGGAGGGTATGCCTCTCCATCCCCACTCATTGAAACTTGCATATTTAACTCCAACAGTTAATTCGTAACTAAAGTTCCCCGTAACTTGTCCTTGTATACTATCTCTCATTTTACCTGTATCTACTGGACATAATCGCCTAGCTGTTTCTAATGCTTCATTCATAGCACGTTCCATGACATCACGCCATGTTTCAGCAGCAATTCGCTTTTCCATGTTTTTAATTATTTTTGTAAGCCCTGTGACTTTCATTCCGACTGCTGGCATCTTAATCTTTTTCTTCTTCCTGTTCTTTAAGTATTTTTTTACCTAGTTCTTTTTCTTTTTTAATCTTGTTAGCTTCCGCTTTACGACAGCGTTTTATCATAGCTCGTTCTTCATCTGATAGTCCACCTCTTATAACCACTTGCATATCTTCCTTTTGATTTTTAAGTGCCGGTGGACTTGGTCTACTCGGTGAGGGTGCTGGATTTGGTTTATTTGGATTTGCTGGAAATGGAGGTGCTTTAGGTATAACTACTTTAATTTTTTTACTCGGGTCTAATTCAATCAATCCTTTATTAATAATACTTCTCGCTTCCTCATTATCTATAACTCCATCTGTTTTCGCCTTTGTAGCGGAGTTAACTCTTGATTCTAATAATTTTGCTTCAGTCCCCTCATCAATATAAATGGCATTCCATTCTAATTCATATTTCCATTTTCTACCTTTAGCTTCAATAATTCTCTTATACAAATCTTCTATTAATGGTTGATATACCAAATCTTGCATATCGTGTACATCTCTATAATAATCTGCATAACCGATTTCTGAACCTGTAACTCTACCTACTTGAACACCTGTTAATATATGTGTAGGCATATTGAGTGCAGCAGCTATATTTAATATTACATAATCATAGAAAGGTTTGGGGTCTATTGCTTTCGGATTCTTTATATCTATTTTTACATCTTCATCATGTATGTATGCACCTGGATGTTGTGCTGCAACCTTTATCATTTCTTCTTGTTCTTCAGGAGTCATACCCTCCCATTCCATGTCAAGTATTCCGTGACTGAACCAAGAAAGTATTTTACCAGCAGCAATATCAATATTCTTTTTACTTTCAATTGTATGTCTAAGTAAATCTATTTTAGATAATCCGAATTTTGAAAATGGGAGTTTATCAGATACTATGTGTTGAATACGGTCAGGATGAATGTAATCTTCTTTCATATTTACGGTGTCATCATAGTAATAACACAATTCTCCCTTGTAATATTTCATTTCTGTTATATGTTCAGGATTAAGTAGTTTAACATCATATGGTTCTGAACTAACATCTACTGGTTCATGTATTTCTTTGTGTTCATCATTTAAGAAGGTTATCAATAAAAATCCATCCCCATAAACATCTGAACATTCACCGGCTTCGTAAAGTTTAGCTTTGTATCTACTTCTTTTTTCAAATCGTTTTAAGGCATCTAAATCAGTAGCTACTGGATTACCTCTATCTTTTTCAGCTTCTACTTTAAACCATGCTCTAAAAATATCCATGTTTTTCTTTTTAATTCCTTTCATAAGGATAGGACTTTGCTGAGATAATTCTCTACGTTTTATTGGGGATAATTTAATATATCCTTGTTTTCCCAAAAGTGGGTCATAGTTGGAAGTTGTGAGTAGTTTTTTAGTTTTTGTATCTACTTTTTTCTTAGTTATAGCTATATATTCAGTATAAAAATTTACTAGCTTATCTCCAACAGTTTTTTTAGGCATTTTTTTCTCTCCTTAAATATCTTCAATACTCCACAATTTATTTCTAACAAATCCTATAGCACTTTTTAATCTGAATATTTTTATATCTACAAGAGCATACCTATTTGCATCTTGAGAGTGGTCATCTTTTTTAAGTGGTTTTTCACTGTCATTTTTCCCTAATGATGTTTTATCATATCTGTATGCTTGCACTTCTCTTATGTAATTAGGGCAATTTTTTTGTACAAATAGTTTATTTTTTTGAAACATAGATTTAATTTTAGCTATTCCAGAATCTACATCATTATTTGCTTTTATTATTGGTATTCCTTTAGAGTGTGCTTGAGTGATTAAATCTAATGCAGATGGGTCACAGTATACTTTTTTATATTTATAGTGTTTATGTAATTTTTCTAATACAGAAGTTAGATTTACAGATGTAGTTGGATTATAATATTCATCTATAATAATCGAAGTATTATCTTCCATAACTCCTATAGTTAATATGCAGCTTGCATTACGACTTCCAAAGTCAACACCTGCAATTATATACTTGTAGTTTCTATCTTCCTTTTCTAAAACATGTTTTGTAAGATTAAAAGCTTTGTAAATTTGTCCAGAGTATGCTCCCCATTTTCCGTTAAGAAATCTTCTTATCCAATCATCGTCATAAGAACTTTCCATATTCTTTATGTATTCTGGACGTAAAAATATATTGTCATAAGTGGTTGTTTCTACATAGAAATATTTAGGACCTGGATTTCCATAGAACTTTTGCCATATCCAATGTGTTTCAGCTCCAGGATTTGTAGTAAGCAGTCCAAAGCTATATTTTGTTTTCTTACCCCTTTTTCTAGCTATTAATTGATTAAAGATAGTCACATCTATTTCAATCGGTTCATCAAGACAGAAGAAATCAACTGTGTATCCCCGTATTTTTTCTTCACGGTCACAAGCAAGGAAGTAAATTATACTATCATTATAAAAAGTAATCTTCATCTTTCCATGTGATTCTGATACTTGTTTAATTAATGTAATTGGAATATTATTTTTATCTAATAAGTCTTGATATTTATACAATTCTTCTTTAAAGACTGTAAATACAACATTGGATAATTGAGTGTAAGTTAATGAACCTATAATTCCTTTACATCCAGCATTATTTACACACATTTTAATTGCCATATGAGCTAAGAGTAATGTTTTTCCAGCTCCCACAGCTCCAGAATATAATACAAACTCATTTGTCTTGACAGCTTCCATTACTTCTAGTTGTTTAGGTAAAAAAGCCCAATTTGGTTCAAGATATATAGTTTGTTGAGTAATGTTTTCGCCACCATCCACCCGAAATAAGTATTTCGCTCCTATAATGATTCTAAAAAAGAAATTTTGGCATAGCTTCCGCTTACCTTATCTCAATAATAGTATTGTTGCCACACATAGAGAATAAAGCGAAACCTTTATATACTATGTTTTCAGTAGCGGTCTATATATTGAGGAGAAATGAAACCGTTCATATTTTATACTGTTCCAAGTGACCGACTTAGATATTATTTTGATTTAAGTATAACTGAAGTAAGTTTAATCATTCATTCAGTTTTACATGAATTAGATGTGAGTATAAATAAACGGTTTATAAATTTCACTCTTGAACAATATAAATATGGTTTTAAAACTGGAGATAAAAAATATACATTAATTGTTTATTTTAGTAACAGAATATTAAGTCCCAGTGAATTAGCAGAAGAGGTAAAAAAGTTTCCAAAACCTAGAAAAGAAAAATCTCAAGGGAGAAGAAAAATATGAAAAAAACAGTTAATAGTCAACAAATTAGATGGAAAGCTATAGTAGAAATTATGGCTAAATATAGTACAAGCAGCCCATCAGAGATAGCTGACTATCTTAAATCAGAGTATGGTATTGATACCACTCGACAAACTGTTCATAGAGATTTACAAAAAGATTTAGAGTCTCTCACATCTAAAGAAATAGATGGAATCAAATCTCAAATGCTTGCACAAATTGACGACCTCATATCTATTGCTTATAATAGAGCTACAACTGGCGATAAGGATTCTTTAAAAGCTATGGGAGTTTATAACAAATTAATTAAAACGAAAGCAGAGATAATAAATAAGTTTCACGAATTTAAATTAAAATTAAAAGAAGAAGATAGACCGATATATCGAATTATTATAGGGACTCAGAAAGAAGTGGAGATAAAAGATGAGAATAAGAATACTAAATAAAAAGTGTATAAAATGTGGTAAAGATTTAAATACAAGAAATATATACACTGCTTCAATTAAAAAACATGATTATGTGTGTAAAAAGTGTAGTTACCTTAGAGTAAGTAAATTTTCGTTTCAAAAAAAGAAAGAATTTAGTAGTAGGTTAAAAATTAATGGTTGTGCAATATGTGGATATAATAAATGTGATAAAGCTTTAGAATTTCATCACGTGAATCCAGGGGATAAAAAATTTTATGTAAATTCTAATTTAGTGTACCAACACAAAATAACAAATAGTATGGTAGTTGAAGAATTAAATAAATGTATTTTACTTTGTGCTAATTGTCATAGAGAGATACATACATAAACAGAAGGAGGTTAAAATTAAAAATGATGAGTCAAAGTGAATATGAAGAAAAGATGAAAAAATTGGAGGAACAAAAAAAGCAGTTTGAAGAAAAGATGAAAGTAAAACCACCTCTGTACAAAAGAATATGGTTTTGGGTTACTTGTTTGCGACCCACAACAAAAATAGAAGCAGCTCATGTAGCACAAGCTATTGTTGCAAATAGACAATTAATAAACTCTTTGGTGGTTCACACTAATAAACAAACTATAAAACTGAGAGATATGAGTATAGTTATAAATAAAATGTTGGGAAATGAAGAAGTAAAAGAAGAAATAAAAGAAGATAAAAATGATGTAATGTTTAATTAATGGAGGAATAAGAAATGGTAGTAATAAATCCACATATAATGAAGAAAGCTGAAATGTTAGAATATATGACCGGTAGATGTAAACATCACCACACATATTTAGAACATCCTAATTGTTTTATAAAAGAAAAGAATAGAAAATTAAGAATAGGTATACTAGATATTGAAGCAAGTAACTTGAAAGCAAATTTTGGTATGATTTTATCATATTGTATTAAAGTTTATGGTGAAGATGAAATACTTGAATCCACAATTAAAGAAGAAGATTTACGAGATGGAACATTTGATAAAAATGTATGTAAACAATTAATTACAGATTTGTTAAAATTTGATTTAATAATTGGATACTACTCAACGAAATATGATATTCCATTTATACGTAGTAGATGCTTATTTTATAGGTTAGATTTTCCTATATACAAAACTATAGACCACAAGGATTTATATTATATGGTAAGACGGTTATTGTCTTTAAATAGAAATTCCCTTGCAGCAGCAACAAGATTTTTAGGTATAAAAGGTAAAAATAATGTCATGGGTCAGGAATGGCAACAAGCGGTTTCATGTAGTGGAGAAAAATTCAAGAAAGCAATGGCGTATATCTTAGACCACAATCGAAGAGATGTTATCATTACAGAAAAACTTTACGACAGATTAAAATCATTTGATAGAGGAATCGTTAAATCAATGTAAGGAGAATTGTAATGAAAGTTTGTATAAGCTGTGGAAAACGAATTGACCATCGAGGTAATAGAGCTGTGAGATGTGAACTTTGTCAAAAGAAACATCGTAATGTTGTTTGGAATGTAAGAGGTTCAGGAAGAGCAAATAAGAGATTCTATCAACTATGGAAATTCCTGAACAATAATCATTTCTCATCTGAAGAATTACAAGTATTATTTAAAAAGCGTAAATCAGATTGTAAAAATGCCAGTAAGAAAGAAATACAAAAGCTTAGAACTGAGATGTTAATCATTAATGAGGCAACGAAATATGAAAGGTAAATATTTTCTTTACAAAGATGAAGATGGAGAAGTTTATTCAACAAATGACTACTCCACATTTATTTTATATGTAAGGATGTTTTGTGGAGATGACGATGAACGACTTCCAGAAAATAATGAATAGGGAAAAAGAAATACAGGATGTTATGAGAAATCCGAAACTTATGAAATTCATAATTGAAGAAGTTCATAAAGAAGGAGTAGTTGGAGAAGAAAATAGCATTATGGCACTTATACTTAAAATCTCTCTTCGATTAGTAAAAAATGCCACTCCTACAAGTAGCAACATTCTTGTATCTGATATTAGCGGAGGGGGAAAGGACCATCTAGTGAAGCGTGTTTGTGAAGTGATGCTTGAATCAGAAGAGACATATTATCATCGAACTGACTTATCTGAAAAGGTGTTGAATTACTGGGAAATTAAAGACGAAGATAATAATCCTATTTCTTGGAATGGAAAAGTGTTATGGTTAGAGGACCCTGTAGAAAAGGTTATTAAGTGTCAAGGATTCAAGATTCGAGCATCTGGAGGAAATGCAATTACAGTATTAAAAGACCAAGTCCCCACAACTATTCTTGTAAATGGTAAACCAGTGTTTATTGTCACCAGTATGAAAACCAGTATTGATGTTGAAGGAACACGAAGATGGGATGTTGTAAGAATTGATACAGGTAAAAAACTTACCGAAGCAATCATTGAATATTCTTTAAAAAAAGCAGCCGGACTCATTAAATATTATCCTGATACATTATTAAGAGAAGGATTAAAGCATCTTAGTTCATATGAAGTTGTTGTTCCATTTGCAGAAGAACTAATTGGACAACTTGTAACTAAAGTAGCAATGAGAACACAAGTATTGAAACTCATAGATTATATTAAAGCTAGTGCTGTTCTTCATCAATTACAAAGAGAGAAAAATGAAGATGGACAATTAATTGCGGTGTACGAAGATTACGAATATGCAAGATTCTTATTTACAGAGCTTCAGAATATGAGAGGAGAAGCATTGAATAGACAAGAAGAGAGATTCATTCAATATTTAGAAGATGCTAAAGAACCGAAAAAACTCAGAGATATTGTAGATGAAATGAGTGGGGTAACTAGATACTGGATTGACAATCATATGAATGATTTAGTTGAGAGAGACTTAGTAACAATTACATATGATTTTGATGCAGATTCAAATAGAGAAATAATGCATCTAAGTATTAGTAATAGAAGTAATAATGTAAAGCAGCTTCCAAGTGCAAAAGAATTATTTAATGCGGATGGGTATGCATCATCAAAACAATTGTATAAAGATATAAATCTTGAAAGAAAAGGATTGAAAAGATTGTTTAAAAATTTGAGGTAAATAAAATGAATGATGAAGTAATTCAGAAAATATGTATTATAATAATTGGTATATGTTTAATAGCTATTATATGTTGTAAAATAATTTGAGGTGAAATTATGAAACGAAGAAAATCAAAGCTTGAAAAGTTGTATTGTACTTATGGAGCGTTATCAATATGAAAAAAGATGATATATTAGACGAAATATATATTTTAGTAGATGAAGCAAGAAAGGCATTAACTGAGGGTTTAGATAAAGAATATGTTCAAGGATTACTTATGGCTATAATGCTAAAAATAGAGCGTGAATAAAATGGGATGTGGATGCAGAGGAAGAAATAAAAAGACGAAACCAGCACCACGATTTACGAAGTGTAATTTTTGTGGGAGAATAGATGTACCACTCCCTTTAAAATCTGCAAATAAGAGAGGTAGCAAAGTTATTTGTAAGGATTGCATTCTTAAAGGAGTTGGATTATAATGTATAGTTGTGATAAGAAAACGATGAAAGGTAGGTGTAATCGTAGACCATATGTTGAAGTTTATCGCACTTTTAACATTCCTGGTTCTCATGGAAATAACTCATCTTGGTCTTATCTATGTTTTTTCCATTTTGTAATTGATTTAGTTATGAATAAATTAATGAGAAGTGGGAGAGGGTATTGTTATGTTTCTTATGAGTGTACATTCTTAAAGAGATTACGAGATAAAAAAGATTATAGTGAGGAATATGAATGAAACATTCTAAAGCATACTATGAGTGGTTAGATAGTTATAAGAAAAAAAAGAAACCCATTATTATTGAAGATACAATCGCTCCTGTTGATTATAGTTTTATAGATAAATATAAAGAAGAAAAAGATATTGAAGAAGCATCAAAGAAAAAGAAAAAACGTAAAACACGTAAACAATTAGAAGAAGAATTAATAGAAGAAAAGAAAAATGAAATAAATGCTGACGATTATAGTGGGTGTTCAACTAGTACATATTATTAATATTGGAGTATGAAATATGAGAGAATCATGTTTAAATTGTGTTAAAAAACATCTTGCTCAAGCCACAATACTCATATCGGAATACGAAAAGAGTATTGATAAAAAGGGAAATAAAGTATATCCGCATCATAAATGGTATGCACTTGGACATTTAGCAGAAGCGGAAGATGAATCAATAAAAGTAAGTTTAACTTTATCTGATACTATAAGAAAGTTGAGATTAAAATGGGAGAAGGGGAAATATGTTTCCGTAGAACCTATTTTTAATTTAGTAGAAAATTTGGAGGAATAAATATGGTAAAAATAGATGTAGAAGAAAATGAAGCAAAAGCGTATGTTGAATTATTGAAAGATGCAAAAATGCCACCCGAAATGGGATATACTTTAACTATGTTGAAATATAAGATATTTACTGCATTCAAAAAAGATGGTGATGCAAAAAATAAAGAAATGGCTAAAAAGATGCTTGAAGAAGAAGTAGAAGTAAAAAAGTCAAAAGGTAAGGATAAAAAATGAAAGGAAAACCAAAACGTAATGGAAGTGGAAAAGGAACTAGGGCTAATAAAGGTCGTGGCGGATGTTCTACCACTAAACGTAAAGGAAAAGGAAGGAAATAAAGATGTCATATCAACGAAGTAATTATCCTTTGAAGTATTTTAAAATAGGTAAAAGCATATATTATGTATTTGCTCACGTAGAGAATTATATTGAAGATTATGATGTATCTTATATTGATGTAGCAAACAGATACGGATTAGATGGATTACTTTCGTTTATTGAATTAATTGGAACAATAACATTACGTAAAACGAGAGACGAAAAGTATGCTGCAAAGATTGTTCACGCCCTTGCTTGGAAATTTCATGTATCACATTTACTTAGGGAGGAATATAGATGATATATGTATGTAAGAAATGTAAAAGAATATATAACGATTACCATACTTTAATTGATTTGAAACATAATAAGAATAATGAATATCTTTATGAAAGAGTATCATATCTTTGTCCCATGTGTTTTCAAGAATTTTATACTTGGATAAAAAGTAATACAACATTAGATAGAATGAATTTAGAAGAACTCTTTTTATTACAACGAAAATTAGGTGTACAAATCGAAAAAAAGATTAGGGAGTTTAAACTATGAAAGCAGTAATTGTAGTGTGTGATAATTTTAGTCAGTTTCGAGAATACGCATTTTTTCATCCTTCACCAAGTAATCAACAATATATTCCAGTATTTGATAGTGATGGTGTAAGAAAAATGATAGCTATAGAAAGACGAGAAATCGAAATACGTATTATCGGTAATCGAGCTACTTTATTCTTTACTGGATTGAGAGGTGGATTATGAGTTGGCTTGAACTTGGTAAGGATTTATATAATTGTATCAAATGTTTGAGGAGAAACAAATATTTTGGTATTAATCCTGCATTTTCTGATATTCCATGTGCTTTAAAAATTCCGAGGTCCACTAAGTTTAGGCATAAAGGTATAGGCGTCATCATTGCTAAAGCTACAAAGTTAGGTAATAATATTCAAATATATCAGCATGTTACTATTGGCGGTAAATCCCAGGGTGAAACTAAGAAACCTGGTGGTCCTGTTATTGGTAATGGTGTAATTATTTATTCTTATGCCTGTGTATTGGGTGGTATTACTATTGGCGATAATTGTATCATTGGTGCATACAGTCTTGTCTTAGATGATATTCCACCGAATAGCAAAGTTTATGGTATTCCCGCAAGTGTTAAAGGAAGTGTATAATATGAGAACAGTTAATGGAAAATATTTAGTATCTATTCATATAATAAATAAAGAAGTTATCTTTGGTCAAGATATGGAAATGGCTGTATGGATAGACGGAGATGAAAATATACGATATGACTATTGGTTTAAAATACAACTTCCAAAATTTTATCAGGTGTTGTTATGAAAGTTATCTGCAATCTGTGTGGAAATACATATACCGAACCATTGAAATCC
>Ga0075123_10001425_pt1 | contig 12009 bp, 11 predicted proteins | sample AntAceMetag02UKX_FD_69808 | JGI IMG/M metagenome (GOLD analysis project Ga0075123, IMG submission 69808) | Saline lake microbial communities from Ace Lake, Antarctica - Antarctic Ace Lake Metagenome 02UKX | ecosystem: Environmental > Aquatic > Non-marine Saline and Alkaline > Saline | place... | reverse complement strand
AGGGTTAAGCCTGGCGTTGAAGCCGGAGGAAACCCCACAGTGCCGGTTGGGGCACTTTTCGGAAAAGAAGAGCATTGTAGCCGATACGGCCACGGTCTTAGCAAGGATATTTTTAAACTGTCTATGGGATCGGATGTTATAGATGGCACTGGGAAATCAATAAATGGCATTCACAGCTCTCTTACGTCCCTCTTCGTTACAGAGTCAGGCTTCAAGAGACACCTGCCGGACATTTACGTAGAACGTTGGATGACAGGCGCACCCTTCCCGGAGTTTAATCCAATGGACACAACATTAAAGGAAGAGGCCAAAATTATAGCGGAAGCATGCGGCATAAAAGATTTATCACAAATGACCGCCTTTTTTATTGACAGACCACGGCATAAACCTGCTATGGACCAGCTTAATAAAATAGGCGTGGCTACCCCATTTGACAAAGATGGGGACTTGTTTCCCGCTTTAATCATGGGGCTGGAAGACCTGAAGTTTCCAGACAACCGTTCCCTTCTAAGCATGGTTGGAGAGATAGGAGGAAGTGCAGAATGGACGGTAGGCTCCCTTCCCTTAGTTTGGCGTGGCGGCCAGAGTCTTGGTATGCTGACCAGCCAGAGCTCCCTTACTAAAAAGAATCTTTCAGACGAGGAGCTATGGAATAATCGATTCCACTACACTGAGGACGAGCTAATCCTCCTCCAGGATGCACGTTTTGAACAAAAACCATTTTTTACAGTTGATGACATTATGGAAAAACCCTTTGCAGGCGGAGTTAGTGCATTCTGTGCCATATCTGATAATTATTTTCTTCCGCAGTTACAAGGTGTAATGATAGATCGTGAAAACGGACTTATTGATACAGATACACTTATGATAAACTCTCTTGGCAATATAGAGCACTGGCATCTTTCGTTTAAGTGTACCTATGGGATAGATGCAACTGCAAAAAAAATGACATCACCGAAGTCTGCATTAATCAACCATGAAACGCTCAACATGGAGAGGGCAATCAAGGATATGTCTTCTGATGAAATGCAGCGCTTTAGGCTTAAGCTGTTTTTTATAAACGAGTATTATCCTGCTATAATCCATACTTCCGGAAAAATGGCTGTGCTTGAAAAAACCATAGAGTCCTTGATTGCCAGAGATGCATTAAGCGAGCAAGATCAAGAAATAGTCAAGGCCGTGGTAAAGGCTGTGCCGGAATGGTTTATTAGTTCATCATGAGGAAAATAGCGAAAGATTCCCGTAGCCGTTCACGGCTTGAAACTTAAAATTGGAAAATAGAAATTTGGGAGAGATGAAACGAGTTTACGAGTTGGATATTTACAAACCGGCAGAAGAATTATCAGACAGGGTCTGGTACGACTTTGATAAGTGATAGCCGTTCAAAGCAATAGTTGAAAAACTTGGCCCAAAATTGAATGTGTTCATCAACAGTACAAAAGCATGAAGGCCAAATTTCCAATCCCGCCCTGCGGGACTATTTTCTAATTTCAGCGTTCTGTGAACGCTTACAGATTCCCTTTATAATTCAGAGATCTTGGTCAAAACTATATCTCCGTCCCTGTTGTACACCAGTATCTTCAATGTTAGGGGTTTATCCGTTGTTTTTCCTATTTTATATTTGCCGTCAATTATAGTAAACCTGTGGATAAAAAATCTTCTCCCTTTTCTATAATTTTCCGGCACCCCGTCTTTTAACGGCGAGCTGGGGTAAACCCATCTTTCTGTTTTACCTGATTCCGTTAAGCTAACAATTACAAAAACATATCCGCCGATAGGCTGTTCATCAGTTTGAGTGTTCACAAGCTTAAACTTGACGCTGATTGTTGCTTTGTCTCTTTTTATTTTCAACTCTTCTGCTTCAACAAGCCCGGGAACAGCAACAGCCGGCTCAACAGTCTCAACCTCAGGTATCGGCTTAGCGACCTCCTCTGAGCCTTTATTTTTCTGTGCTTCAATATATTCGTTTAGAAAGGCAATGTCTTCTTTATGTTTTTCAATGTCTTTATTGGCTATTTTAAGTTCTATACTGAAATTGGCTATTTTACCTGTATGTATTTTATTTATTCTATAGATATCAAAGTATTCATTGGTAATAAATATAGTAGCTATAATATAAAAAACGAGAAACAATGCAGCGAACAACAAAATTCCAGGGGATATCTTAAATGTAACCACCCTTCCTACGTTTTTAAAAACCATTACTGTTAGGCGCTTTTGGTTTTTAAAACTTCTTCTTATGGGTTTTTTACTATCTCGGCCTTTTTTTTTATCTTTATCTCCCATTTCCTGTCTCTTCTATTCTATAATAGAAAGATATAACCCATGCCCCTGGTTTCTTACTTTGCATATTCCGTTGCCCTGGTTTCCCTGATTACCGTCACCCTGATTTGCCCCGGATAGGTTAGGTCTGTTTCTATTTTTTTAGCAACTTCCCTGCAAATAAGCGCTGCTTCAAAATCGTCAACTTTATCACTGCCTACTATTATTCTAATTTCTCTGCCTGCCTGAATTGCATATGATTTTGTAACGCCCTTAAAGGAGGATGCAACCTTTTCCATGTCTTCCAGTCTCTTAACGTAAGATTCAAACATCTCTCTTCTTGCACCGGGCCGTGCCCCTGAAAGTGTGTCTGCGGCCTGAAGAATAACATCATAAACTGAATTGGCCGGTCTGTCCTCATGATGAGCCGCTATAGGATGGACAACAGACTCGGGCTCACCATATTTTTTGGCCAGATCAGCGCCGATAATAGCATGCGGGCCCTCGACTTCATGGTCTACTGCCTTACCTATGTCGTGCATAAGTCCGATTCTCTTTGCCAGTTTTGTATCCAGTCTCAGTTCGGATGCCATGATACCACAGATAAAAGCTACCTCAATAGAGTGTTGCAAGACATTTTGTGCATAGCTGGATCTATATCTTAGCCTTCCGATTAGCTTTATAAGTTCCGGATGTATGCCATAAACCCCCACGTCAAAAGTTGCCTGTTCACCTGCCTCTTTTATGCTCGAATCAATCTCCTTGCTTGCCCTTTCCACGATCTCTTCAATCCTTGCAGGGTGAATTCTTCCATCCTCTATTAATCTTTCTAAGGCTACCTTTGCCACTTCTCTCCTTACCGGGTTAAAACCCGATAAAACTACTGCCTCCGGTGTATCATCAATTATAAAATCTATGCCGGTGGCGGCCTCAAGCGCCCTAATGTTCCGACCTTCTCTGCCTATTATTCTTCCCTTCATTCCATCATTCGGTAGATTAACTACTGATACGCATTCTTCTGCAACCCGGTCGCTTGCATATCTTTTTATAGACAAGCTTAATATTTCTTGGGCCTTTCTGTTAGAGATCTCCCTGGTCTCTGCCTCTATTTTCTTAATAAGCTTGGCTGCCTCGTGTCTTGCCTCCAATTCCATAGAAGAAACGAGCATATCCTTGGCTTCCGCGGCAGAAATCCCTCCGATACTCTCTAATTTTTGCCTCTCATCTTCTATAAGATCCTCGATCTCTCTTTTTTTCCTCTTTAGCTCATTTTCACGGCTTGCTGATGATGTTTCTTGTTTTGCAAGCTTTGACTCTCTATGACCAAGCTGCTCGATTTTCTTGCTCAGTCCCTCTTCTTTTTGAAAAAATTTTCTTTCCTGACTCTGAAGATCCTTGGCTCTTGATTTTGTCTCTTCTTCAAAATTAATTTTAAGTTGATAAAGCCGGTCTTTGGCTTGAAGCTCCGCTTCTTTTTTAATTGTTTCAGCCTGTCGGCCGGCATCAAGGATAATTTTTTTGGAGTATTCTTCCGAAGAGCTGACTTTGCTCTCTAACATTTTTCTCCGAATGATAATGCCTGCCGCCACACCCAGCAAAATTCCCCCCCCAGCAACAATAACCAACTGAGTGATCAACATTTTAATCACCGCCTTTTATTCTTTAAGTATTTTTGTAGGAATACGGAGGGGATAACGGAGGTTTAGCGAAGCGTTGTATGTTTTTTGTTTGGCAAGGCTTAATAATTTTTCACGGAATGCTATGGTTTTAAAAATACGTATCTTTAAATGGCCGCTTTTATGGTACTAATATATAATTACAGTGAAAGCTGAGCCTTGTTTTCTTGTGATCAACAGTGTGAGTTTTCAACTTACTTCCATTTTATTGCCGTCAGTTTGTAATTTCCCCCGCTGCAATGCCGTGTCAGCAGCGTTATTTGAACCTGATTTCTATCAGGTGGGTCTTCCATTACCCCATCAGGTCTATTGATAAACACGCCCAGGCGTATGCACGCACATGCTTTCAACAGCTCACACAAAGGCAAGCGGGACAACCCTTTCTCGTTAATGTTGGCTCAAAGCCGTCTACTAATCACGAACATAGCAGGGGAATTTTTTATTTTAATACCGTATTCAACCTTTGCATTAACATCTGGGATCTTCTTTTGATTTCTGCTAATAAATCCTTTTTTTCTTCTAAGAGCTGAAAATAATCACCTGCTATATCAAGAGCAGTTAAAACTGCTATTTTATCGTCCGACAATTTTTTTCCAGAATCACTTATCTCTTTAATTCGCCTGTCAACATACGTCGCCACTTTCATTATCTGGTCCCTGTTATCAGAGCCCTTTACAACATATTCCTTGTCCTTTATTTTAATGTTAACCTTTTCACCCATGGGACAATTTCATTATAATTTCAGCTTAAATTTATCCAATTTTTCTAATAATCTTGCAACTCTGTTTTGCGCTAACTCTCTTTTTTTGTGAAAAGCTTTCATATCATTAACAATAGAATCCATTTTCTCTTCCTGGGCATTTATCTTCCTTTCCAAGTCTAATTTATCCTCTTTAAGGGAGATTACCAGGGAGATAAGAGCATCTACCTTCTTTTCTAATAAATCAAATTGATCTAATGCGACCGATCCCATATGGTGTTTAAATTTATCCGTTTTATGTATTATATCTCTTCTATAAGGAAAGTCAAGTGATAAGAAATTAAGACATGCAGATAGATAAAAAGGGTGGATAAAAAGGGAGGACTATCTATTTAATAAAACCAATGAGGCGTAAGATAAAAAAAATAACCCCGACCACCATACCAAATATGGCGCAAAGTTGGGCTATAAAAAACAAATAAAAAAGCTTTGTTTTTATCTCAGCGTCTCTTCTATTGTTAGACCTACTTCTCCTTGCGTTAAGCTCAAGTTTACTGTTCATTATTCCCGGCAAATATACTCTTCCGTTATATTCTATGAGGACGGAGGATAACCGCTGCCCTAATGTTGTTTCCTTGCCTGCAAAGATGCCTTAATCTTTTTTAATCGCAAAAAGCTCTCTCTTTCTATTTCTTCCATCCTCATTTCTATGTGTTTGATGGTTGCCCGGAGACGAGGAACAACAATATAGTCCAATGCATTAACCCTTCTTTTTGTCTTTTCTACTTCCTCTGCAATCCCCCTGACAGACTCTTCAACCTCTGCAAGTCTCACAATTGCCACAAGGGTATCTTCGAACCCTTTAGCGGTGTCGTCAATTTTTCCGTTCGTGCTAAGAAACCCATACCCTCTCTCGCTCATGCGCCGAATGACATTATCCGTCTTCATAATAGGCACATAAACGCCCATTATATTTTTTGTTTTTACATCAAAATTTATATCTCTTAATGTTATCCGGCTTATTTGATCCAATTCCTGAGATCCCATCAAAACCTCGGATATGGATAAATTATAAAAGGCGTCTTTTAGTTTTTCCTCTACATCGCTTTTTGCATCCTTATATTTTTTAATAACGATCATAAATTCAGAAACAAGGGCGTCTCTTTTTTCCTTCAACAGTTTATACCCTCTTTCTGCAAGCTTCATCCTCTTTTTGAGCTTTAACAGCTCCATTCTCGTTGGCTTAACATTTTGTAAGATATCTGCCATTGATTATTCTCCTGTTTTCGCTGGAGAGAATTTTTTATAATATTGTTTAACGTATTTTTCATCTATCCTTTTCAGTTCCCCCTCAGGAAGCCCTGACAAAAGTTCCCATCCCAGGTTAAGGGTTTGTTCAATCGTCCTGTTTTCACCTGGCTCCTGTGCCACAAATTGTCCCTCAAAAACATCTGCAAATTTTAAATTAAACCTATCTCTTTCGCTTAGGGCCTCTTCGCCTACTACTGCTACAAGGCTTCTCACATCCCTCCCCTCAGCATAGGCAGAATAGCACTGGTCGGAAACGCCTAAGTGGTCTGCTCTTGTTTTTCCTTCGCCGATTCCCTCATTCATTAGACGGGACAGGCTTGGGAGAACATCGACCGGAGGGTAAATTCCTTTTCTATGTAATTCCCTAGAGAGAACAAACTGCCCCTCTGTAATATATCCTGTAAGGTCAGGTACAGGATGTGTGATATCATCATCAGGCATAGACAATATAGGCATTTGTGTGATGGAGCCTTTTCGTCCGGCAATTCTGCCTGCCCTCTCATATATCGTTGATAGATCCGTATACATATACCCTGGATAACCCCTTCTTCCAGGGACCTCTTCACGGGCTGATGATATTTCCCTCAGGGCCTCACAGTAATTAGTCATATCCGTGAGTATTACTAATACATGTGTGTCGTAATTAAAGGCTAAAAATTCGGCGGTTGTAAGGGCCATTCTTGGTGTAATAATCCTTTCTATGGCAGGGTCGTCCGCAAGATTTATAAAGGAAACTATTCTTTCAAGTGCACCGGAAGACTCAAAGCTGTTCATGAAAAAATTTGCCTCCTCGTGGGTTATTCCCATGGCAGCGAATATTACCGAAAAGGGTTCCTCTGAGCCTAACACAGTAGCCTGTCTTGCGATTTGGGCAGCTAAATCATTATGGGGCAACCCGGAACCGGAAAATATTGGAAGCTTTTGTCCTCGCACCAAGGTATTCATGCCGTCAATAGTTGATATGCCCGTCTGAATAAACTCATCCGGATAATCCCTTGCCGTTGGGTTGATGGCTGCGCCGATTATTGGTAAACTGGTCTCTGGTATAATGTCAGGTCCCCCATCAATCGGTCTTCCCAAACCGTCAAATGATCGACCTAATATCTCCTTTGACAAAGAAATGCGCATAATGTCCCCGGAAAACCTAACCCTTGTCTGGTCTGTATCTAATCCCCTCGTACCTTCAAACACCTGGACAATGGCCAAATTATCTTGTGATTCCAAAACCTGGCCCATCCTATTGTCGCCTTCAGGTGTCCTGATATGAACCACTTCTCCGTATGCTACGCCCTCCACGCCTTCAACAATCATAAGGGGTCCTGCAACCTGAGTAACAGATCTGTATTCCCTTGATTTTAAATCCTTTTCTTTATCTTTCATTGTTGGTTCCTCAAAGATTCAAATTCACTTTCAATGGATTTTATTAATTCCTCATATCTCTTGGAAAATTCCTGGTTTGGCTCATATTTCATGCGAGCTATCTCATCCTTTACCTTCACTGTTGTTATGCGGCTTGCCACAATGCCTGATTCAATTGATTTTTTGACCTCACTGTAAAATTTCATGATAATTTTTAACATTTGAAACTGTTTCTCTTTAGGACAATAAGAATCAACCTCATGATAGGCGTGTTGTTGAAGGTAATCTTCTCTAATCATTCTTGATACCTCTAAAAGCGCCCTGTCTGCTTCCGGTAATGCATCTTGCCCGACAAGCTGAACAATCTCCTGTAACTCGGACTCTTTCTCTAAAATGGCCATCATCTCGCCTCTGATGGCCAAAAATTCTTTGCCGATATTTTTATCATACCAGTTTTTTACAAAATCAAGATAAAGAGAGTAACTCGTTAACCAGTTAATTGCGGGAAAGTGTCTTCTGTCAGCCAGATTTGTGTCTAATGCCCAGAATGAGCTTACAACCCTCAATGTGTTTTGGGAAACCGGTTCGGAAAAATCGCCTCCAGGCGGCGACACAGCCCCAATAATAGAAACTGAGCCAATTCTTTGTTCCTTACCTAACGTTATAACACGGCCGGCCCTTTCATAAAAATCAGCAAGTTTGGTGCCAAGGTAAGCAGGAAATCCTTCCTCTCCGGGCATCTCCTCCAGCCTTCCTGAAATCTCTCTTAAGGCCTCTGCCCACCTTGACGATGAGTCAGCCATCAAGGCTACGTCATATCCCATATCCCTATAGTATTCAGCAATGGTAACACCCGTGTAAATAGACGCCTCCCTTGCAGCAACAGGCATATTTGAAGTATTGGCTATCAAGGTTGATCTTTCCATCAGTTTCTCGCCTGTGTTTGGGTCATCTAACTTTGGAAATGTCATCAAAACCTCTGTCATTTCATTTCCCCTCTCACCACAACCCACATAAACAACCACTTGCGAATCGGCCCATTTTGCCAACTGATGCTGGCTAACAGTTTTACCTGTGCCAAAGCCTCCAGGGATAGCAGCCGTTCCTCCCTTTGCTATAGGAAAGAATGTGTCATATATCCTCTGCCCTGTCAGGAGGGGCTCTTCCGGATCAAGCTTTTTCTTTAATGGCCGCCCTATCCTTACCGGCCATTTCTGCTTCATCGTTAATTCAATTTTCTCTCCATTGTCATCGAGTATAGCTATAACCTCATCAACCGTAAAGCTTCCGCTCTTAATCTCCACGAGCTTCCCTTTTTTTCCTGGCGGTACCATTATCTTATGGGCTATAACCTTAGATTCATCAACCTCTCCTAAAAAATCTCCCCCTTCAAGTTCATCACCTTCCTTTGCAATTGGCTTAAAGTCCCATTTTTTTTCAGGGTCCAGACTGGGAACGTCAATGCCCCTACCTATAAAGTCACCTGATTTATCTTTTATCCGGAGCAATGGGCGTTGAATTCCGTCATAAAAATTGGTAATAATCCCCGGTCCAAGTTCCACCGATAGCGGAGCGCCTGTCCTTGCAACTTCTTCTCCCGGCTTAAGCCCTGTAGTATCTTCATATACCTGGATATAGGCTAAATCCTCAATTAACTTAATGGTTTCCCCCATTAAGCCTTCATTGCCTACCCTGACGACCTCATACATCTCACAGCCTCTCATCCCCTTGCCTATTACAAGCGGGCCGGCAATGCTCTTAATTTTGCCTGTATTGCTATCTGTCATAATTTCCTCGCTATTATGCTATTTCAAATCCAACAGTTCTCTTAATAAGCTCTCTCATAGGGTCGATTTTATCCGCCAAGGGGCCACTACTATCTGGAATTTCCAAGATGATAGGCATTAGCCCTTTTTTGAATCTATTTGCCTCTTCTATTTCACCCCTTAATTCCTGATATGCCCCTTCTGTAACCAATAAAATCCCTATACCATCGTCAAATAACCCCTTGATAATTTCCCTCGTGTTTTTACGTTTAATCTCGTCTATCAGAAAGGCCTTTCTAATGCCGGCAAGCCTGAATCCAAGTACAGTGTGTATATCTCCAATCAGGGCTATTTCCATTATTTCCTCATTAATGATTCTCTTATTGTCTCTTTGTCCAAATTTACCCCGGTACTCCTGATAATAGCCAAGAGGTTCTGAACCTCCATATCCTTAGATATCAAGAATCCTATAAGAGGCCCTACCCCAAAGGGCTTTTTCTTTCTAATTTCATCCGCCTTTTTTGTTATTAAATTATCAAGCATATCTTCAAAGAACAGAACAGATCCTGTTTTTTCATACTCTTGTTCAACGCTTGCAAGGGGCTCAAAATATACGGTATCCTCTAATAAGGGTATAAGATCTGAAATGTTTTCTTCATCAAAAACCGGCAAAATTTCCTCTAACAATGGGCATTCCGGGATTAGAAAAGAGTTTATTTCTTCTAAGGTCATGTTATTGCTTTTCGCCCTTAAAATAATTTTTAGGTTTTGAGCCTCAACACATCTTTCAACAAAATCTTTAAATTCTTTAATGCCTTTTCCCTTTAAAATACTTTGCCATAAATACGCCCAATAAATTTTATCTAAGGTAGATTCTAAAAAATAAAGGTTTTTCGTCTCATTATATTTTGTCAGGACATCGCTTAACGAGTGATAGGGGGTTTTTTCTAAAAGAACGACAAAATCATCCATGCTCTCTACGTCAAGAAGTCTCGTAAAAAAGCTAAGATCCATTTCACCACCTTCCACTAAGGAATCCATGATTAGCTCTTTTCCTAAACCTCCATGTATGCCCCTCATAATTGTCCTTAAATTGATTACGTCCCACTTTCTAAGGATAAATTCTTGTAATTGCGGTGCGCTCTTAGGTATAATGCGTGATATTTCCCTTCCCAGGTGAGAATACTCTTCTAAAACCGCCTTTTCCAATTCCCTTGCGTCGTTCAACGCCCCCTCAGAGAAGTAAGGAAAATAATCCGTTCCCTCTAAAAGAGATAGTATCTCTCCTGGTGATGCACAGCCCCATAGATCATCCCATTTATGGGAGGAAATAAACTTCCCCTCTTTTGCCATTACCTTTGCATTGACATAGAGGTATGAAAGAGCTTCTCTGATCATATGCTGTCCCCAAAAAGTATCTTGGCCACTTCAACCCTAATGCTCTCTCTTAGCCTGTCCAGTTTGGTTTCAAGGCTATTGTCAACCTCTACAGCTTTCTCTATGTCCCTGATAACCGCACCTCCTAAAAACTGCATGGGTTCTTTAGATAAAGACAGGCTTACGCTTCTGCCTGTTCCCTTTTTCACCAACTCCCCCACTTCTTTCAACATGGCCTTGCTAAATGTTTTTAGGTCGTTTTTATTTAAGGCCAATTCCATATTACTTCCATCTAAAATCTCTGAGCCGGAGGCTATTAGATCAAACAGTATGCTCTTATAAACAAATTTATCTTTTTTCCCTTTTTCGGCTAATTCCTTTAAGAACTCTTTGGCCTCTTCAAATGATCCGGCAATAGCCTTCTCCTGAGAATCCATCATCTTTCGTCTTACCTGGATTTTAGTCTCTGCAATTATCCTTTGTTTTTCAAGGGAGGCGGCCCTTTTACCATCCGATAAGACCTTTTCCACCTCTGATTTTGCCTTTTGACGGGCGGTGCTTTTTAGCCTGTCCGCTTCTTCTCGTGACTTAAGCAGCATCCCAGAAATTTCTTTCTCTGCCTCCGCCTCTATATGGGATATTATATTTTCAACCCCTTTATCCGACATAATTCTCCTCTATGTAAGTAGAATATGTTATCAACATATTTTCTTTAAGCGCCCATAATCTTGGTGCCAACAAAAATCAGAATAGCTATAAGAAGGCCAAAAATTGCAAAGGTTTCCGCCATAACGGCAAGTACAATAGCCTGCCCAAAAGTTTCCGGCCTTTTTGCTACAGCCCCCATACCGCTTGCGGCAATAGCTCCCTGAGCAATGGCAGTAATGCTGCTTAAACCAATAACAATACCTCCTCCAAGGGCGGCATATCCCATTCCCAAGGGAATTTCCTTTACAGCTCCTCCCAGAACGCCTACGCCTATCAATATTAATACAGCGCCTAAAAAGCCGTAAATACCCTGTGTTTGAGGGAGTGCCTGGAGCACCAGCACAGGACCAAATTTTTTAGGGTCCTCTGATATTACGCCTGCTCCTGCTATTCCAGCCAGCCCAACTCCAATTCCAGAGCTAATAGCAGCAACCCCCATAGAAATCGCTGCGCCCATTATTGCCAACACTAACCCCGCTGTTATTTCCATAAGTACTCCTCCCTTTTATTTAATCTCTAATGTTTCAAATTGTTTATTAAGAGGTGCAAACTCAGCCCCCCCGCTTTGGTAAAACTTTGTAAAAAATTCTACATAATGTAGCCTTAATCCATGGACGAAACTGCCCATTGCATTAATAACAAAATTAAATATATGTCCTACTAAAAAGACAATGACGGCAAAAATTATACCTATAACCCCAATCTTCCAAAGCATTGAAGAAAGCACGTTAACGGTCATTGCAATTCCTGTTGTGCACAAACCTAAGGCCATAAGCCTTGCATAGGAAAGCACATCCCCCATATATCCGGTTATTTGAAACATGGCCATAGCCTTGTGTCCATATAAAAG
>Ga0075123_10001419_pt1 | contig 12035 bp, 7 predicted proteins | sample AntAceMetag02UKX_FD_69808 | JGI IMG/M metagenome (GOLD analysis project Ga0075123, IMG submission 69808) | Saline lake microbial communities from Ace Lake, Antarctica - Antarctic Ace Lake Metagenome 02UKX | ecosystem: Environmental > Aquatic > Non-marine Saline and Alkaline > Saline | place... | reverse complement strand
CACAAGGTTTCCGGTATTGTTAATTATTGTATTACCGTTTACGGTAAGGTTATATCCGGGCATAACATTTACAATAACACCTCCTTCATCTTGAGTGCCAATTGTGAAATCTTGATTGCATTGTATGTTTCCATAAAATTTTATTGTATCTGAGATCGATTTATTTTTAAGAATAGAAGATGTTACTATTTGAATCAGTTCAGAAACTATAACATGTGCATCGTTAGGGGTAAAAATGCGAGTTGTTTTTCCGTTACAAGTAATTGAGTTGAATTGCATAATAAAGAATGAAGCCATACCCGTCCAGATATCCGGACCTTCATCGCCATTTACAACAACCTTTCCATTGCCATTATTATAGTTGCAATTTGACAAATCCACATCTCCACCAAATTCGCAATCATTTCCGTTTTGGTTAAAGGTCCCATTTGCCCAAAAATCCCCTTCCACAATCATTTCTGTTAACACATCATAAGTTCCTCCACCTGTAAAGTTCACATTGTTTAGAGTATTGTTTCCGGGTTTAAATTCAACATTTCCTGTACCTGTTAAACTTACTTCATGGGCGTTGAGTAGTGATCCACCTGAAAGATTAACATTTCCACTGGATAAAGTTAAATCAGTAGGAAGAAATTGATCCCATACTTTAAATGTCGATCCATCACTTTTGTTTATATGTACATCAAAATAGTGACCCGGTTGGTCAAGTGAATTTGATTCGTAATTTTGGTTTTCATTGCTGGTAAAATTTAATGTGCCATTTTGAACATAACCATCACAGGATGTAAAGTCACCTGTTATAGTAAGAGTGTGACCACCCAGGTCGATAGCTGCACTATTATTCTGTGAATCACTGTGTAACAACAAGTCATTCCATTCAATATCGCCATTTAACTGGATATCATAATTATCACCCGGACCAATAAAAACATTGTCTCCCGGACCAGGAACTACTCCTTTGCTCCAGTTGTTTGGGTCGTCAGGGTTAGAACTTATAGTGCCTTTCCATTTATTGTATGTCTTGTCTGACGCCCCCGGTGCTGTATTGTTTTCTCTAAAGTTTGAAAACAAATCCCGATCTTGTTTTTTTGGAACAGTAGCATTTAGATCGTCGTTTTCTATTAAAGCACTTCTATTGTCTTCAAATTGCGGATCTTCCGAAACAGAATCCCATCCATACCACACGCCGCTTGCCATGCGGCTAGATCAAGACAATCGGTACTGCCCCAACTGCCAAGTATGTTGTCGAGGGTAAACCAGTCGTTGTTATCACTGTTTTCCAAATAACCTTCATCTGCTGTTGTCTGGCTTACATCAATGCTTTTTAAACCTCCGCTAACAATATTGTTTATTATTTTTAAACCTTCAAACAATACATCCACCCACCCATGATAAATACCAACACCTGCTTGCGTACCTGTACGCTCACCCGAATTGCTTTTTGTTGATGGATAGGAATTAATACTGTTATGGTAAATATTTTGATGACCGGAATACTGAATATCAATACCTGCTGTTGCAGAACTTGCCAATGTAATGCTCACAAAATTATTTGCTGTTAAGCCCGGTAGGGAAGTAGTTCCGTAACAATTATTAAGTATTATTCCGAGGTTTTGATTAGAAGCACTTAACAATACCCTGTTTTGAGTAATTTCAATATCATTATAGCAATACCATATTTTAATACCTTCTTCACTAGTATTTGTGCCTTTACTTGTTATTTTATTTTGGTTGATAATAATAGCATTCTGATATCCGGCTTCAATACCATAATAATAAAAATCCTCAACCACATTGTTTCTAAAGAGGTTTCCTGTTTCCAGATTAGTGGCGTCCCCACCTTCAAAGTAAATGCCTTTGCTTCCATAGCGAATGGTATCGTTATTATAAACCTGCTATAAATAATTAATCCCAGTATTAAAATTAAAGCTGAAAGGGCAATAAGAAAATTTCTAAAATATTCTTGTTTTTCTATTTGTAAACTTTGCAGTTCTTTTTCTTTTGTTAATAATTTAATTGAATTTTCTTTTTTCTCGGTTTCGTAAAAAACTTCTGCTTCGGCAATTTTTTTTGAGGATTCCTCACTAAAAATGCTATCCCTCAATGTTGAATATTCTTTGAAATATTTTAGTGATTCTTTATAATTGCCTGTGGTTTCATATAATCGGGAAAGGGAATTATAAGAATACGAAATATAGTTTTTATCATTAATTTCGGTGAATAGTTTTAATCCGTTTTTTAAGTTTACGAAGGATTTATCATAATCATGTAATTCAAGATAAGCCAATCCAATATTCATGTAAGTATAAGCAAGGCTTGATTTTTTACCAAATTTAATACACAAATCTCGTGATTTGCTTAAATATTCAATGGCTTTATTATACTCAGATTGATTCAAATAACTATAGCCGATGCAAAATATTGTTGTAGCAGCATTATTCAAATCATTTTTCGCTTCATATATTTCGAGTGCCTTAAAATAGTGTTCCATAGCTTTTTCGGGTTCGCCACGGTTTTCGTAAACATTTCCCATGTTGGAGTAACAAGTTGCTATTCCGAACTCATCATTTAATTCAAGTCGTATTTTTAATGATTTTTCGTAGTAATCTAATGCTTTGTCGGCATCACCGAGGTTAAAGTAAATAATACCGATATTGCCCAATGTTAAGGCAGCACCGTTCATGTTATTGTTTTCTTCCTGTATTTTTAATGACTTGAAATAATATTCAAGAGCCTTGTTGTAATCACTTAACATACTGTAAACCAAGCCAAGATTGTTTATCATTATTGCTTCCCTTGATGGAAGGTCTAATTGTTCATAAATTGATAATGCTTTCTGATACCAAATTAAAGCTTTGGAATTGTTCCCCAAATAATAATTTACTGTCCCAATTGTATTCGAAGCTCCGGCTACTCCATTGCTATCACCAATACTTTTACTTATTTCAATTGATTTTTGACAATTTTCTATTGCAAGATCAAATTTTCCTATGTTTTTGTAAACAATCCCTAAATTATTATGTGCCTGAATTATTCCTTGACTAAAATTAAATTTTTCACCTATTGCTAATGCTTGTAAGGCATATTCTTCAGCTTTTTCTGCATTAGAATAATTTAATTCATAAGAAAGTTTATTTAGAATATTTACCTTGTTTGTATCTTCTTTCGAGCCTGCAAGTATTGTTTCAAGACTGTCGATCTTGATTTTTGTTTTATCAGAAGCTTGTTGAGATATTACTATAGAAGGGAAGTAAATAAAACAAAAAAAAATAATTACGATATGTACTCTAATTTTTTTCAAGTTATTTTATTTAAAAATAACAAATAATTAATTGTAAAAGTAATTAAAAAAGGTTTATTTGTATGAATACAAAAAAATTATTTTAAGTATGAAATGACTAAAATTTTAAATTGCAACCCTCTAAGAGCCTTGGAGACTCATAGAGAGTATAAAAAGGATTACTCCTTACGAAACTCGTGTCAGCATCATGAAAAATAGGGAAAAATCATTTTTATTTATTTGATATCTGAAATATTCATTATCATCATCGGCAGCGATGTAAATAATATCAGTTAAACTGTCCAAAAATTCTATCTCATCAGCATTATCTTCTTTGTATGCTCATCATTAAGTATGATAAAATATTCCCCTGATGAGAGTTTTTTACCTGCATTATCTGTTCCATTCCATTTTATTGTATGATAACCCGGTTTCTGTCTTTCGTTTACCATTGTTTTTACAAGCCTTCCGGCTAAATTATAAATTTGTAAGGTGCAAGGCTTAAATTGTGAGTTGTCACTTACGCCTATTGAATAACAAATTAGAGCCTCTTTGGTGAATGGATTTGGATATACCTTTATTAGCTCTGCATTCCGCATTACCACTTCTGTATTATATTTCTCTTCTATCCCAGTTGTACCTCCTGTATAAACTGCAAGTCCACCCCAAGTCCCAATCCATTTACTTTCGCTTCCGTCTATGGCAAGTGAAGTAACAACATTATGCGGCAAACCGGAATTATAAGTATTATATATAGTCCACGTAGTTCCGTCAAATTTTGTTAATCCACCACCCCAAGTCCCAATCCATTTATTTCCGCTTCCGTCTATGGCAAGAGAAAGAACACAATTATTCGGCAAATCGGAATTTGAAGTATTATACACAGTCCAAATAGTTCCGTCAAATTTTGCTAATCCAATTCTAGTTCCAATCCATTTATTTCCGCTTCCGTCTATGGCAAGTGAATAAACAACATTATTCGGCAAATCGGAATTTGAAGTATTATACACCGTCCAAGTAATTCCGTCAAATTTTGCCAATCCACTCTCTGTTCCAATCCATTTATTTACTGAGGCATCTATGGCAATAGAGTAAACATTGTCATCAGTCAGTCCTGAATTTGATGTATTATACACTGTCCAGTTTATGCCGTCAAATTTTGCCAATCCGCCATGCTCTGTTCCAATCCATATATTTACTGAGGCATCTATTGCAACAGACGCAACCCAGTTATCAGGCAGTCCTGAATTTGATGTATTATAAACTGTCCAGTTTGTGCTGTCAAATTCTGCCAAACCACCCCCATCTGTCCCAATCCATTTATTTCCGCTTCCGTCTATGGCAAGTGAAGAAACGCCATTAGACGGCAAACCAGAATTTGAAGTATTATATACAGCCCACGTAGTTCCGTCAAATTTTGCCAAACCTTTCCCAATTGTTCCAATCCATTTATTTCCTGAGGCATCTACGGCAAGAGATTTAACCCAGTTATCAGGCAGTCCTGAATTTGATGTATTATACACTGTCCAGTTTGTGCCGTCAAATTTTGCCAATCCACCATATGTTCCAATCCATTTATTACCTGAAGCATCTATGGCAATAGATGAAACATTGTTATGAGGCAGTCCTGAATTTGAAGTATTGTAAACAGTCCACGTAGTTCCGTCAAATTTTGCCAATCCCTCTGTTCCAATCCATTTATTTCCTGAGGCATCTATGGCAATAGAGTAAGCATCGTTATTAGGCAGTCCATTCCATACATTATAAATTATCCAGCTTGTTCCGTCAAATTTTGCTAATCCACCCCAAGAAGTCCCAATCCATTTATTTCCGCTTCCGTCTATGGCAAGTGAACGAATATCATTAGACGGCAAACTGGAATTTGAAGTATTATATACAGTCCACGTAGTTCCGTCAAATTTTGCTAATCCACCCCAACAAGTCCCAATCCATTTATTTCCTGAGGTATCTATGGCAAGTGAAAGAACATAATTACCCGGCAAACCGGAATTTGAAGTATTGTAAACAGTCCACGTAGTTCCGTCAAATTTTGCTAATCCACCCCAAGAAGTCCCAATCCATTTATTTCCGCTTCCGTCTATGGCAAGTGAACGAATATCATTAGACGGCAAACCGGAATTTGAAGTATTGTAAACAGTCCACGTAGTTCCGTCAAATTTTGCTAATCCACCCCTAGTCCCAATCCATTTATTTCCTGAGGCATCTATGGCAATAGAGTAAACATCGTTATGAGGCAGTCCTGAACTTGCATGATTATAGAATGTCATAGAGTCTGTGAGCTTATCCAGCTGAACAAGCCCACCATTTGTTCCTATCCAGATTTTGTTTCCCTCAACTGCAACTGCCTGAACACTATGTCCATCTGCATAGTTAATCCAGACATTATACTGAGAAAAAAGTGTGAGGGGAAGGAATGAGATAAAAAAAATAGTTATGATAATAACAACCCTTCCTGAAAATTTAATTTTTTTTAACATTTTTACCTCCTTTTGTTATTAATTAATATTACTTACTAATACATATATAAGTTATTAATTATTTATAGAAAAAATAAAATCAGAGTAAAATTAATGATAAATAGTTTATATAAATGAACAATTGATATTTATTTTGTAATTTTTAGTTAGCAGTTCCCTGTCTTCAGTCCTCAGTCAGCTTAATGCATTACTGCCGACTGCTTACTGAAGACCGGATTCATTCTTCATCAGGGAATTTCTCCGGTGGTCCGAAATCAGGATTAGTTAAAAACTCTTCATCTCTGAGTGTTTGAATAAATGCTTTCAGGTCTGCTTTTTCTTGTGGGGTAAGTTGCACACCCTGATCATTTATGTGGTGCATAAGAGGGTTAACATAAGGAGACCAAACCAAATCATGCGAATAAAAATTTATAACATCGTCTAAAGTAGCAAATCTTCCGTCGTGCATGTACGGACCTGTAAGTTCAATATTTCTTAATGTTGTGGCTTTGTATGCTCCAAGATCCATAGGATCATCACTTACATGATAGCGGTCTCGCGGGTCTTCATATTCTCCGGTAAAAAGTGAATCTTTTCCGTTATTATAATAAAGATGGGTTGTAAATAATGGATTTCCAAAACCTCCATGACAATGAAAACAATCAGCTCCTTCTTCAGTAGTAAAAAGAACAAATCCGCTTAATTCGGATTGAGTAAGCTGTACTTCGCCTCTCATATATTTGTCGAATTTTGAATTGGCTGAGATAAGTGTTCTGACAAACTGAGCAATTGCACGATTCATGTTTTTAACAGTAACTGTTTCGGAACCAAAAGCTTTTTTAAATAATTCGGGATAACCTGGTATATTTTGTATTACTTCTTTTGCAAGATTTGTATCGCTGTTCATCTCATGTTCTGCAACAATACCCATCCAAACAAGAGCTTCGATATTTTTAAAGTTTGGGTTGGGGTTATCTTTAGAAATAATTCCATTCCAAAGATAACCATAGGAATTCCAAACGAGATTTATCATCGGAAGCATTACATGAGGAGTTGGTTTTCCTGTGATACCATGAGTAAAACCACCGATGTATTCAGGATGATTAACGCCACATTCAAAAGAGTTTGCCTGAATATGACAAGTTGCACAACTCATCAAAGAATCTGGATGTGTTCTTCCTGACATTCGTCCGTCATAAAATAATAATCTTCCGAGTTCAATGCCCTCGACTGTCATTGGGTTATCTTCAGGAATGTTGAGTATTGTTGGAAAGCCATAAGGAATCTCTATTTGATAGGGGGTTGCTTGAAATGGTTCTGGCTCTGGTTTGTCCTCCCCACACGAAATTATCAATAATAATATTATTGAAATTGATAAATATTTTATTTGATTATTAAATTTCATAACTTAAAACTTAACGGTAAATACATCATGTCCATTTTCACATGCTACGCTCATAGCTTCCTGATTTTGCATAATATAACCTTTCCAAATATTGTGGTCGTAAATATGTGGCGATTCAAACCATTTTTCAATATTCATGATAAATGAAATGCTTTTAGTGGTGTTTTCCTGAAGCTTAAAAGAAGAATTTGGCAAAACTACTTCATAAGCATTGTGAACAAAATCTATTATTGAATCAGGGTAACTATAATAGATTTGCCCAATTCCCATGTGAAAATCAAAAGGCGAAATTTGCTGATTTTCATCTAACCACTTTCCGTTTAATTTCAAATAATGATACCCGCCACCCAAAAACTCTGGCCAAAACATATCTCGCTCGGGAGGATTTGGAAACATAAACGAATGATTTTTTTCTTCAATGAATCCGAAAGTAAAAGAAATATTTTCGTATTCACCTGCCGGAATATTATCAAATACTTCCCATTTATGTGATGTTGGAATATCCGTGTCAACATAATGAATTTCTTTCCAATCATCAATTAAAAACTCCGAACCATTTGAGTTATGTAAAATAACGTCAGAAATAAAAAACTGAATTTCATTAACCATATAATGATTTCCGGCTTCGTTTATATACATCATTGTATCAAAATTTTGATCTTCACCATTATTTTTAAAATCAAAATTTATTATAATATGTTGTTCAATTTCAGGTGGATCTGGCTTTTCATTACATGAAAAAAAAGTAAAGAAAACGAGGATTAGAAGAGTTGTATTTATTATGTTCTTACTCATATTCTTTAGTTTAAATTTTCATACATCCGCTTAGCGCCTTGGAGGCGCTAAGCGGTTTCATTATTTAACTCCAAACTCCAAACTCCAAACTTTCTTTAATAAGGAATCGTTCCCGAGACCGTTACAAAATTCAAAGTATCGTATTTACTTGATGCTTGTTTAAATAATTTTTTATCAACAAGAATCTGAACATTTATTTCAGAAGAAATATCGTTGTAGATAGCTGAAACATAAACAATGTCGCCTTGCTTGCAGGTAAATGAATACGACCAATTATCTTCTGCACTCGAAGTGCTGATGTCCTTTTTGATTAAAGTTCTGTTTTTATCTCGATAAGTTACATTAAAACCTGATTCGCAATTAGAAATCAAATAACTTACTTGTTTTTCTTCATCGAACTTTTCACAAGCACTCATTAATAAAATAACTAAAATAAATAAAAAATATTTTTTCACAACTCAAATTTTAAATATTAAAAACAAGGTTAATATAAACAACGCGACCGGGTTCGTAAAGAGCTTGACTGCTGCCGATTATTTTTCTGTTCAGATGTTCGTAATAAGCTTTATCAAAAATATTATTTACACCCGTAATTATCTGTAAATTATCATTATATTTAAAATTGCATTTAAAACCTGCAATAATAAATCCCGGAGTTTTTTGTTCTTCAAAAGCTTCAGAAAAATTATTTTGAGAAGCAACTAACCGAAGATCAAATTCTGGAATTATTCTATTATCAAAAAATTTATAATAAGCAATAAGATTTGATTCAAAAGGTGGAATTTCTTGTAAAGGATCATTTTTTAGCACTTCCTGACCAACCACCTGATTGTTTTCAATTATGTATTTTGTAGCTGACGGATTTATTCCTTTAGTAATGGAAGCATTTACATTAAATCCGAAATTATTTATTAGTGGTGAAGAATATGAAAACTCAAATCCATATAAATAAACATAATCAAGATTAATAAATTTCTTAACTCCCACAACCCATGCTGTTTGTGGTTTTATTATTGATGGTGGAACAGATTCAGCGGAAATATAATCACTTACATAAGAAAAGAAAGTGCTGAAAATTGCATTTCCCCGTTTTTCATTTTTATATTTTAACTCTAAATCCAATTCGTTATTTGCTTCAGGTAGTAATTCGGGATTTCCGAGATAATCGTAATCATCGTAACCAATTGGGAGCAAAATTATATAACGCTCAGTCATGTCGGGACTTCGCACTCCTCTGCCGAAAGCAAATCCTACGGAAATTTCTTTAGACAGATTTTGATTTGCTCCTGCACTAAAACTAAAATTTGTAAATTCCGAATCTACATCAGGATTTAAATACATCGAAATACCCATCATATTTTTCAACTCAAGAACATTTGATGATGCAGTATTTCTATCGAGTCGCATTGAAAATGTTAGATTCGTATTATTGAATTTTTGAGAATATTCAGTAAAAATTCCAAAATTTGAAATCCAAGCATCATCCCAGAGTTTTTCGTTCTTGACAGGAAGATTCGGTTGAAGAATGAAATATTTATCACGATCGCCATCTTTTGTAATATTTTCAAAATCAGTTCCAAAAATCAAATTACCTTTTCCGATATTCAAATCTGTTGATGCCCTATAACCGAAATTTTTCGCATTGATAACAGAAATCGCAACTACAGTATCAGAAAACGAACGGTTTTTATTGTCCATAACATGATCTACTTCGGAGTGATACACTTTGAAATCTATTTTTTTTAATGTTTTATTATTAAAATTTCCTGAATAATTAAGTGAATAAACTTTTGTGTCATCAGTTCTTTCATCCATTGGTAGCGCAGGAAAACTAATATTTCTTCCATAAGATCTTCCGAAAGAAAGACTTATATCATGGTTTTTGAAAGGAGAAAAACCTGCGGTTGTCGAATAATTATATTTATCGAGTTCAGAACTTATTTCTTCACCATCGCCTGTTTTATAATTACCATATTTACTTTTGTTTCCTGACAAGATAAAATAGAAATCCTTATTTCCACCCTTAATAGAGAGATGGTCTTTGTTGCCATTCCAGTTGCTTTCGAAACGTTTTATTGCAGTCACTGCCGTTTTGAATTTGAAATTATTTGGAGGTTTTTTTCTTATAATATTTATTACTCCTCCAAAATTTGTTCCGTATTTTAGCGCATAAGGTCCTTTTAAAATTTCAATTTTCTCAACATCATTAATATCAACATGAGAAATGGCAGGGTCCATGCGATTTGGGCATCCTCCTTCAATTCTAACTCCACCATCAATTGTAACATTTAGCTGCGTACTTTTAAATCCTCGCATTACAGGGTCAACATTTGTTCCTCCTTTTCTGATTACTGAAATATTTGGTTTCGATTGTAGAGTTTTGGCAATGTCTTGATTTGGAGACTTTAATAACTCAAATTTATTGATGCTTTCAATTTTTATCGGGTGATTATTTTCTTCAGATAACTTGATAATTTCAAATTCATTCAAGTTTTTTATATTTCTTTTTAAATATATTTTTAAAACTAAAGTTTCATTTTCATTGATTTCAATTTTCTCGATTTTTTTAGAATAACTTATATGAGTGAATGTTAAAGTGTATGAACCTTTATTAATTTCAGGGAAAATGAAATTGCCATTTTTATCTGAAATAGTTATTGTATTGCCCGGATTAATAATTATGGTTACATCAGAAATTTCTTCATTTGAATCTATATCCACAACTTTACCTTTTAAGCTAGAAGCGGATTGTGAATAAGTTAGATTCTGTAAACCTATTATTACACAAAATAAGATTAATATTTTAACATTTACTTTTTTAAACATTTGTTATATGATTTTATAATTTCAAAATTAATGATAAATTTAATTGATTTCTGCTAAAGTAAAAATAAATGTTTTAAAAATTAGTGGTATTTGGTTTTATGTGGTTTTGGTTTAAGCTTGTTGAAAATTTGCTAAGCACATTCAAGATGCTAATCGTATATAGTTTTTTGCCATCGCAGGTGTAACAAACATGGTATTAGGCTGGTTGATTGATTGTTTGTCACCCTCAAGCATTTCTGCTGAGAAAATATCCAGGAATGAAACATTTGCAAAAATTAATTCGTTACAATTTATTTTAGCATCACCAATATAAATATCTTCAACATAATGAATATTATAAGAAATGGTATGCGACGGCAACTTCAGGGAAATCATTCAATACATCATCAAAACAAGCAAAAGTATTGGCATTGTAGCTGCCATCTCCCTAAAGTGAAATAATGCGGTAACTGTTTTCTCCATCGCTTATGTAATTGTTGAAACTAAAATGATAATTGGTAAATAAAAGTATGGCCAGGCAAACTGCAATTGCAATACCGAAACCTGTTATGTTTATTAAAGAATAAACTTAAAAAGTTAATAAGCGTTTTAAACCGATATTTACGTATTGTTTTATAATTATCTATTTAAATGTTTTTAAATCGAAAAAGTTATAATATTTACTTTTCCAAGCTTACTCATACCGTAAAGCTTCTACCGGATTTCTTCGTGCAGACCTAAAGGTTAATCCACTCACTGTAAGTAGTACAATGACTAATGAGATTATGCCTGCTAAAACAAATACCCACCAATTTAGTGTAGTTTTATATGCGAAACTTTCCAACCATTTATTCATACTATAATATGCAATTGGAGTAGCTATTATAAAGGATATGCCCATCCATTTTATAAAACTAATATTTAGCATTTGCATGAGCTCTGAAATACTTGCTCCATTTACTTTTCGAATGCCTATTTCTTTGGTTCTACTAGTCATCATAAAAGAAGCCATTCCCAACAAACCCATACTGGCCAGAAAAATAGCTAAGGCAGCAAAAAATCCCATGAGTTGAAAAGTCTTATTGTCTTTTTGATAGCGTTGTTCCAGAATTTGTTCTAAAAAGGTAAATTCAATAACCTCATCGGGATAAATACTTTCGCAAATTTCTGTAAGGGTATTTTTTGAGTTTGCAATATCCGAAGGCTTCACTTTAACAATAAGATGATAAGCATCTGGATAATTGATTAGAAAAACGGCTGGCTTAACTTTATT
>Ga0075123_10001418_pt1 | contig 12036 bp, 10 predicted proteins | sample AntAceMetag02UKX_FD_69808 | JGI IMG/M metagenome (GOLD analysis project Ga0075123, IMG submission 69808) | Saline lake microbial communities from Ace Lake, Antarctica - Antarctic Ace Lake Metagenome 02UKX | ecosystem: Environmental > Aquatic > Non-marine Saline and Alkaline > Saline | place... | reverse complement strand
TTTTACAGAGAATAACAATAAACCGTGCTGAACTGGTTTTGAATAATAATGGTGCTAATACATACCCAATTAGTGGTTCGATCTATTTAAGTCCGTATTTCGTTATTGCTGATACTATAAATACAGATATACCAGAGATACCATTATTAACAAATGATGATATTGATGATATCTACATCAGTAGTTCAACGGATACTTTACAAACTGAACAAATTAAAATCGATATAACTAAAGTTATCCAATATTATATATCCGGTGAATATGATAATAATGGAATTGTAATAAAATCGTTAAATGTTAATGATAATTTTATACATACAGAATTTGATTTGGAACCAGAAATTCAAATTACATTTACTCCACCCTATTATGAAGAATAGCCTGAGGAAAATATGAATAGATTTTTTTTTCTTATCATTGTGATTAGTTTATTTTCCTGCGTTCAAATAGAAGATGAATATATTGTAGCACAAGTAAATGATACTAAACTTACAATGGATGAGTTCAAAGCTAATTTTTCTAATAATGAATGGGAGATTCTTACAATTGAAGAAAAAAAAGAATTTATCCAGGATTGGGTTCAACTTACTTTATTAGCTCAAGAAGCAGATGTATTAGAAATTTCTCAATCTCCTAAAATAAAAGAAAGAATTAAATCTGCCGGGATCAATATTAAATCAAATGCACTAATTGCTAGTAAACTAGCCGGTGTAAAGATATCTGAAGATGAGTTATTTAGCTATTATAAAATTCACAAAAGTGAGTATCAAATAAGTCATGAAGAATATAAAGTGCAAAGAATTTTTACAAAGGATAAAGAAAAACTAAAAGAAATTCTTAATGCAATAAAAAGTACATCATTTAAAGATGCAGCTATGGAATATTCGGAAGAACCTGCCGGTAAAAATGGTGGTTACATTGGATTCATTTCCAAAAAAAATGCACATGAAAATATTTGGAATGCACTTGCTTCTCTGCAAAAATATTATTACAAAAGCGTTGAAACCAATAGAGGTCTTTACGTATTGAGATATTATGATACCAGAACAGTATATTCGAATAAAACTTTCTTGGAAGTTAAAGATGAGATCAGAAAAACCGTAACCAAAAAGAAAAAAGAAGATCTATTTAATAATTTAATAAAAGAACTAAAAAATAAATCTGAAATTATTATTTCAATATAATAGGAGAATTAATGAAAAAAATATTATTGATAATTATTACATTACTAATTGTGTTTTCATTATCTGCAGAAGTAGTTGATAAAATAATTGCAAAAATTGGCAGAGAAATAATCTTAAAAAGCGATTTAGAAAAAAGAATGCAGCAATTGAATGCTTCAGGAATAAATATGGATAATATCACTCAATTTGATATTCTAAATGATATGATAGAATCTAAATTAGTCATCCAAAAAGCTAAAGAAGAAGAATATGAAGTTGATGAACAGATGATAAGAGAAATGGCAGATAACCAGATAAAGCAGGTTGCATCCCAATTTCCCAGTGAAATAGAATTTAAGAAAGAACTTAAAAATGCTGGTCTCTCTGTTCCTGATCTAAAAGAATATTATATCGAAATGATGACAGAAGAACAACTAAAATCACAAATAATACAGCATAATATTAAAAGCAAGATTCACATAACAGAAGGAGAAGTTGAAGAATATTATAAAGAGAATTTAATTGATATTCCTCAACGTCCTGAAATGTATAAAGTTGGAATGATCGTACGTTTCATAAAGGCAGGGGATGACACTAAAAATAAAGTTCTTATAGAAATTAATAAAATTCGTGATGAACTTATTGAAGGTGCTAATTTTGCTGAATTAGCCAAAAAATACAGTGATGGACCTTCCGCTCAAAATGGTGGAAATCTTGGCTTTTTTGGAAAAGGAATGATGGTTAAACCATTTGAAGAAGCAGCTTTTGCTTTGATGCCGGGTGAGATCAGTGAGGTTATAGAAACACAATTTGGATATCACATAATTAAAATCTTAGAAAAAAAAGGAAATGAAGTAAATGCCAGTCATATCCTAAAAAAAGTAGAAGCTACTCAAGAAGATGTTCAGGCTAATATTAAATTAATGGAAAGTGTTTTACAAAAACTTGCTGATGGAGAAGAATTCATCGAATTGGCTAAAATATATTCTGAGGATGAAAAAACTGCCGTGAATGGTGGAATATTAGGTGAATTTACTAAAGACACATTTCCTGAAATGTTCAAAAAATATTTGGAGAATCTGGAAGTTGGAGAAAATACAGGATTAATCAGAGAACAGGATAACTTCTATATTTTTTCAATTCTGAATCAGATTGCAGAGAGAGAATACAAATATACTGAAATTTTTGATAGATTAAAAGAGATGGTTACTTCCCAAAAAGAAATCGAATTATATGGAAACTGGATTAAAGAATTAATGCAGGAAACTTACGTAGAAATCTTGATAGAAGAATAATGAATAAATTTTCTGAATATCTTTCAACCCTGTTTGGAATAGGCTACTTTCCGAAAGCTCCTGGAACAGCCGGAACTCTCTTTGCTGCGATAGTTTATTTTGCGTTACCGGATCATTGGTTCGGTAACTATTATAATTCATCTATTGCATTGATCGTTATTCTTATTGGTAGTGTAATTTCAGTATTTTTCATTTCCAAAGCAGAAGAAGGACTGGGGCACGATAACGGCAAAATAATTTTGGATGAATTCTGGGGTTATTTTATAGCCGTCTTGTTCCTGCCAAAAACATTGATCGTGATAATAGCAGCATTTGTATTATTTAGGATATTTGATATTCTCAAACCGGAACCGGTTAATATTCTACAAAAACTTCCCAAGGGCTGGGGAGTGATGGCAGATGATATTATGGCGGGAATTTATGCTAATATTGTTTTACAGATTGTAATTCGGTTGATTCCGAAGATGATTAACTTTTAGCTTCACTATATCTCATTGTCTATAAATAAGATAGGAGATTAAATGATAATTGAAACAATAATAAAAAATATTAATGTGTTACCTGAAAGTTCTTATTCTATGAATAATCCAGTTGGAGTTCATTATTCTACCAATAAGTCTTCTCCTGAAAATAATTTTGTCTCAGAAATTAAGATTCTTTTATGTGATCATACAGATTATAGAGATAATGATTTCCAAATAATTACTGATAAATATAAACGAATTGAAGAAAGAATTGATAGAAACAGTCAAATTTTTAAACAGTATCAGAGCATGAACTTTGGTTTAGGAATTAGACCTGACCTGATTATTCATAAAAGTCAGTCAGATACAAATCCACAAAACCAGATTTTCTCAATGGAATGCAAAATTAATCCTAACCTAAATTATTCAGATTTTAAAAAAGATTTATTTAAACTAATGCTATACAAAAAAGTGTTAAATTTCAGTGAAAATCTTTATTTTATTGCAAATAATAATACAAATAAAATTCTAAAATATTTTCAAAGATATAAGGATGATAAAAATTATTTAGCTAATTCAGGTTTTTGTATTTTGAATATAGAAAAATATGGTATTAATCCTGATATTATTATTTAAAATTAGAGAATAACTGGAGGAAAAATGAAAAAGATTATTTATGTATTACTATTTAGTTTAATTTTAATTAGTTGTGATCCAAGTGTAAATTATTTTAAAAAGGGTAATGAATATGCTGAAGATGGAAAATATGACAAGGCTTTGGAATTTTACCAAAAAGCGTTAGATATAAACCCTAGTTTAGCAAGTGTTTACTATAAAATGGGGATTGTTTATAATGATATGAAAAAATATAATGAAGCTCTAGAATGTTACGAGAAAACAATAGAAATCAATCCTGATCATGCATACGCATATAACAATATGGGATATATTTATGGAAATCAACGCAAGAACGATAAAGCAATAGAATGCTATGAAAAAGCAATAGAGATCAATCCTAATGATGCAAACGCATATTACAATTTGGGATATAATTATGGAAATAAAAGTCATTTCAATAAAGCAAAAGAATGCTATGAGAAAGCAATAGTGATTAATCCTAATAATGCACACGCATATTACAATTTGGGAATTATTAATAGACGCAAAAAAACAACAGCTGCTGATAACTTTTATCAAGCAGGCGTATTATTTTTGAAGCAAAATGACAGGCAACATGTTTTAAAATCATTAGAGATGATTGAAAAATATGCACCAAAGTCAGAATTAATTATAAGACTAAAAAACAAATTATATGAGTAGTTATTTATTCGTAATAAAAAAAGATATTTAATATAAAATTAGCTGAAAATTCTCACCATATTGCGAGGGAATAGATATGTATTTTAAGAATAATATTATTTTTGCAATTAGAACAATAAAAATGTATAATACTTCAAAACAAGAAACTGATTTTGAATACACTCTAGTCATTGGAGCCTTACTGAATGTTTTTTCAGCTATTTATCCTAATAATGAATTTCTAATTAATTTGAATAATTTAACAAAAATTAATTTCCCAACTTTACATAATCCAGATTATACTGAGTTAAAAGCTTATCTAACAAATTTAAGAAATGGTTTAGCCCATAAAACTGATATCAATTTTATTAACAATACAGCCTCAGAATCTACACAAATATTTGAAGTTAAGATAACATCAAATAATGGAAAGAGTTATCGATTCTCACTTGATGATTTAAATTGCATTTTAACAAATTTAACTATAGCAATTAAAGATGAATTCCCTGTATTGTATGTGGCTGAACATCAATAACTGAATATAGTAAATACACTTTAGTCATCAATGTATATTTTTGCGTATAACAAGCCACGCCAAAGGCGGATAAAAGTGTCTGCGGTTGGGCTGGTTGGTGTTCTTTGCCTGAATCGTTCCGATCCCACAGCACACGCCAAACATTAATCAACACTTGTATGCCTTGGAGTATTTCGCTTTGCCTAATTGAAAACTAGAATTTAACACCATATTCCCTTATGAAAATAGAATGAAAACGAATCACTTGACATAATAAAATTGATTATAACTTTTTAAACAAGTTAATTTAAATGTAAAAATAATGTTCAATAAATACTGAAATATTAATATAATTAAAGTAAATATAACTGGAGCTAAAATGAAAAAAACTTTACTTTGTTATTTCCTATCGTTTTTAATTTCACTCTGTTTTGCTGATATACAAGTTAGTGGACATTTAACAGAAGATACAACTTGGTCACCAGAGAATAATTCATATCTAATCACCGATAATTTATTTATTGATTCAGGTGTTACACTAACAATATTACCAGGATGTGAAATCAAAATAAGTGGAGCAATTCTAACTGATTACACCGACCACTACCAAAATTTTCGTTTTACTTATTCAAGTGGTTCGATTGCCAAAAACATTTTCATAGATGGAAGAATTATTGCAGAAGGAACAGAACAAGATCCAATAATCTTTACAAGATTGCAGAACGATTACGAATATTGTTGGGGCAACATTAACTCGGGAATATCATCCCAACTAAATATTTTTAAGCATTGCAAATTTGAACATTCCGCTGGTATGAAGGTTGTAAACGACCGAAGATACTTTACTTTATTTTTAGCTGATGGAAATGCAATTATTCAAAACTGTGAATTTTTGAATAATATCGGTACCCTAGGTACTGACACTTCAGTTAACCTGCTTGCATTTTTTATGAATATATCACATTCTGACAATAATTTTAATGATTATCTTAGTAATCAGTATCTCACATCAATTTTCATAGGACAAACAAATCAAAATTCATCTCCGCCGCTGATTGCTGATAATATTTTTACCAGTGAAGGAAGAATCAATATAAGCTCTTGTCTTTTTATAGACAATGACCTTAACTCCAGCTATGGATTAGATATTTATGATGGCACAGAGCCACTATATGTTTTTGACAATAATTTTTATGATTGTGGTGAAGCAATCGATAATGATCATTATGATGAAACCAATGTTCCCATTTATTTTAAAAATAATTTTCTCAGTCATAGCAGTATTACGATTGAAGATACTTATTGTGAAATTGTTGATAATTATTTGGAAGATTCCTCCATTTATTTTGATACTGATACTAATGGAAAAGTAATAAATAATATAATCGATGGTGGTCGAGTAAGAATATATGGTGATGTCGATTTTCACAATAATATTCAAAAGAATTATGAATCTCCCCATGAAAATGCAATTACCATCCTTAATCCTGTTTTTAATAATATCATTCTAAACAATTCAGAAGTGATAAATGACCACCTATATTATTATAATTTTGTTTTTACAAATTGTATTTTATTGGGAAATGAGGAATTGCATGGATATACTTCTCATGATCTTCAAGTTTCGTTCAGGAATTGCATCCATGACTTTGATGATTCTTGGGAATTTATTGATTTAGGTGGAAATATTTTTGTTGATTTATCTCAAGCTCAATCCTTTTTCGAGGATTTTGAAAATGGAGATTATCATCTAGTTGATGGAAGTTTGGCAATCGATGCTGGTTTTAATACTCCAAATTATTTTCCTTTTGATTTTGATTATCAACAACGTGTTTACGATGGTAATGGAAATGGAGAATCCAGAATAGATATTGGTCCTTATGAATTTGCAGCTCCTCAAATGGGAAAAATTTCAGGTTATATTCTTGAAACAACAACCGGCAATCCTATTTCTTATACTCTTCTTAAAATTGATAACGATCCGGGCAATTATACTTTCTCCGATAACACGGGTTATTTTGAAATTAGCCTTCAAGCAGGAACCTATGATATCTTTGCTGAGCGTGTTTTTTATGAAAATGTTTCAATGTCTGCCATTACAATTGACATTGCACAAAACATTGGAATTCTGCTATATATGGATTCAATTATTCCTTCTGTTTCTAATAATGAGGAAACCATTTCTCCGGTTTTAAATAGCTTAAATGCATCAAACTTTCCTAATCCATTTAATCCTACCACAACAATAACTTATGAATTACCCACCAGAAGTGAAGTAGAAATTTCGATTTATAATACTAAGGGTCAAAAAGTAAAACAGCTTGTTAGCGATCTTCTACCGGAAGGTCGGCATTTTGTGGTTTGGAATGGACAGGATGAAAATGGAAATAGTGTTTCTTCCGGTGTTTATATATACAAAGTGCAAACAGAACAAGCTCACACAACTAAGAAAATTTTAATGTTAAAATAAAAAATACGGCTATATGAGGAAATTATGTTTAGATTTCTTTTATCTTTATTATTAATTGCTCAAGTTTCTTTATTGATTGGAACAAGTATTCATATTTCGGAAGATACGATCTGGTCACCAATTAATAATCCAATTATATTAGAAGGTAATATCTTTGTGGATGAGGGAGCAACTCTTACCATATTACCTGGAACTCATATTAAGCTGGGATCTGCCCTACTTAATAATGACAATTATGTGAGCGGAGAATATTTCATGCTGAATGGTGAAGATTCAGACGTTAATATGTTTTGGATAAATGGTAATATCCTGGCAATGGGAACAGAACAAGACAGTATCATTTTCACTCGTGATAATAACGAATTATTTAATCATTGGGGAACTATCTATTTTGACAATCCTTCTCAAAAAAGCACTTTTAACCATTGCATTTTTGAATATTCTTCCTTAATTTGCATAGATTTTTCAAATGAAGCAACAGGAACTTTTTCTGGAGAAATTGAAAATTTATCAATCAGAAATTGCAGATTCAAAGATAATTATGCCGGAGTTAATTTAGAGAATAACGGAGAAATTGAGATTACCAATAACTATTTCTATATAGATGATGGAATTAATCCTGATTGGATAGATGGGGCTTATGATTTTGTAAGCATTAACAATGCAGACGAAGACCAAGTTTCAGTAGCATTTAATGGGAATTGTTTACCCGACAGTAATATTGTAATAATAAATAATTGCAACACTTTTATGAACAACAATAACCTTTCAAACATTTATATTCGCTCGCAAATCGGAACAAAATATTATATTAGCAAAAATTATCTCAACAGCAATTATAATTTAGATAATTATTATCAGCATTCAATCTCTAATAGTAATGAAGTTTATTTAAATAACAATCATTTTATTTCAGATTCTGTACCAAGCACTGAATTAGGTATTTATTTTGTTAATGGTGTAATTTCTAACAACTTTTATAATAATGTTGATGTTTCAATGCAATGTGGTTCATCAGGTTCATTGCAGTTGTTTATCAATAATAATTGTAAAAATAGTGAAGTTACTTTTTATGATGAATACGATATTTCTAATTGTATTTTTGATGACTGTGAGTTAGAGTTTTCTCCCTCTGTTGATACAGAAATTAATAATTGTTTTTTCAATATAACTGCCTCCTTTAATTATTTAAATGATATTCTTTTCAGAAATTGCTTTATGAGAGGAAATTATAATTTGTGGAATATTCAATTTCAAAATTGTATCACAACCAATATTATTCCTGAGCAAAATGATGCTGGAGGTAACATTGAAATTGATTATTCTGATTTAGATTCGATTTATGTTGATTATGAAGCTGGCAATTATCATCTATTAGAAGGTAGTATTGCCATTGATACCGGTTTTGATTCTCTAAATTTCTATCAAGCATTTGATCTTGATTATCAACAACGTGTTTACGATGGTAACGGAAATGGAGAAAGCAGAATAGATATTGGTCCTTATGAATATAATTCAACTCCACTCGGTGGTATTGATGGATATACTTTTAATCCGGACAGTGGGGAGCAAGTGGATTATGTTTTATTAACGTTTAGTAATTCCGAGGGAAAATTTACGTTTTCCGATACCTTAGGAAATTACCAATGTAAACTTCCGGCAGGATTTTACAATATTTCTGCAAAACGAATGTTTTATGAAGAAACAACTGAATATAATGTGGAAGTTGTAAGCGGTGAATTTACGCAATGTGTAATTTTATTATATGAATTGGTTAATGTAGAAGATATTATCGTACCATCAACCTCATCATATTTATCAAACATTTCTAATTTTCCGAATCCTTTTAATCCAAGTACTACAATTCATTTTGACTTATTAAAAGATATAAATGAAAAAATCAAGGTGACTATCTTCAATATCAAAGGACAAAAAATTATTGAACTAATAGATAACAATATGAAAAAAGGATCGCATTTAATTTCTTGGAATGGGAAAGATTCGAAAAATAATTTTATTTCATCAGGAATATATTTTTACAAAATTACTGTTGGTGAATCAATAACTGTAAACAAAATGATTCTATTGAAATAAATAGGATTGGAGAAATTATGAACAACAGGACATTACTCATTTTCATTCTACAAATTTTAACAATTCCCTTACTCTTCTCACAAAATACACGAGAAAATGTAAGTGGTATTTGGAATCAACCGGAATACATAATTGAAAGCGATATAGTAATTGCTTCAGGTGATATTCTGATCATTCAAGAAGGAGTAACTGTAAAATTTAATGGTAATTATAAATTTGAAATTATTGGTTCATTATTTGTTTTAGGATCAGAAAATTCAAAAGTAATATTTGAACCAACTGCTACAGTTCAGTTTTGGCAAGGAGTTGTTTTTATGGATTATAACTGGGAAAACAATATCAGCCAACTTAATTATTTAGAAATAAAAAACTGCAATGATATAAATGGCGGAGGGATGTCTATCTTACATTACTCTAACCTTTTAATTGATAATTTAAAAATTTCTAATTGCTCAGCAGAACTTGGTGGAGGAATTTATTTATCATTTGCTCATCCAATTATTAGAAACACTGAAATTTGTAATAACTTTGCTTCGGTTTCCGGTGGTGGTATCTATTCACATCATTGTAATCTTGCTTTAGAAAATTCATTCATTCATCATAATGAAGCTGAAATCTCTGCCGGCGGTGCATATTTTGATTATAACCGACCTTCTGTAACAAATTGCGTCTTTGAATACAATACTACTCAAGGTTATGGTGGTGGAATTTTTACGAAAGATCACTATTTAGATTCGGAAATTACTAATTGCATTTTTAGAAACAATTCAGCAGAGATGCGAGGAGGTGCTTATTACAGTGATTCCGGTCAGATGTATATTTTCTCTTCACAATTTGAAGAAAATTATTCCTATTTTGGAGGTGCTTGTTATTTAACCGACTCAAGCTTATCTTATACAAATTGCATTTTTAATAATAATAATTCTGAATTTGGAGGAGCTATTCATTTGAATGATGCATCTCCGAAATTCATAAATTGCCTTTTTAGTTACAATCAATCTGATTTTGGTGGAGCAGTTTATTCTGCAGGTTATTCTTCCGCAAAATTTATTAATTCTACTTTTGTGAGAAATAATGCTATCTATGGTGGTGGTGCTTATTATGCAATTTCTGATTTCAATGTAGAAATTTACAATTCAATATTTTATTTTAACACCTCTGATGAAGATGTGCAAAATCAAATTTATATTGGTTCATCTTCAAGTGGAACATATATTAAATATTCTGCTATTCAATTTGGATCAGATGGTATTTACTGTCATCCTGTAAATATTCAACCTCCATACTTTGAAAATAATATTTTTTCAGATCCGCAATTTGCAGATTCATATAATGATTTTACATTATTATCAAGTTCTCCTTGTATTAATTCCGGAACATTAGATCTACCGATTGGGATTGAACTTCCTGAATATGATTTGGATGGTAATCTAAGGATTTATGAAGACATCATTGATATGGGATGCTACGAATGGCAGGGAACGGGAACTACTGATGACTTTATATTAATAGCAGGTTCCAAATTATCCAATTATCCCAATCCATTTAATCCAACAACAACTATCAAATTTGAATTGGCGGAATCAGGAAAAATTGATTTGTCAATCTACAACATTAAAGGACAGAAAGTAAAAACTCTAATCAATACTTTCACTAAGAGGGGTCAACTTGAGATCAACTGGAATGGAAAAGATAATCATGGAAAATCTGTTGCTAGTGGACAGTATGTTGTTAAATTGCAGCATAATGGAAAAGAAACAGCAACAAAGATTATGCTTTTGAAATAATGGGTGAATGAAAGATGCTGGTAATATAAGCATTCACGTTCAGATTGAGAGAAAACAAGAAGAGCACAATCCCTGTCGATTATTAATTTCAAGAATTTAATACCATATTTCCTTATCACTTGACGCATTATTGCTATAAACAATTTTAACTTTTAATAAACAAAAGGAGATAAATTATGTTTAGTATTATACTTCAAGCGGGAACACAGGCAGCAGCAAAACCAAGCATGGTTGCACAATTCTTACCATTTATTCTAATGTTTGTGATACTCTATTTTCTTATTATCCGCCCTCAACGCAAGAGACAAAAAGAACATCAAGGTCTTGTAGATAATTTGAAGATCAACGATGAAGTAACTACAAATGCAGGGATAGTTGGAAAGATCGTGAACATTAAGAAAGACAAAAATACCGTTGTATTACGTGTCGATGATACAACCGGTACAAAGATCGAATTTGTAAGATCGGCTATCGCCGGTATAGTCAATGATGAAAAGCCGAAAACCAAATAGTCTTCACATAAGATTATACGGTGACAAAACTCTACGTGAAGTCGCAAAACCTATAACGGAATTCACGGATGAAGTCAAAAATTTCATTGATGACCTCACTTTTACAATGTATGAAAAAGACGGAGTAGGTCTGGCAGCTCCACAAGTTGGCAGATCACTTCGTATTTTCGTTGTAGATCCTTTTTGGTTCGCTAATGAGGGAAAGAAAAATCCGCTGGTTTTAGTAAATCCTGAATTCAAAGAATTTAAGGGCGAGGTTGAATCGGATGAGGGATGCCTCAGTTTACCCGGAATTTTTGAACCCGTTCATCGGGCAGAAAGAGTCATTATTGAAGGATTGAACGGAAAAGGCAAAAAGGTTCGTTACGAAACTGACGGTCTATTTGCAAGAGCACTGCAGCACGAATACGATCATCTAGACGGTATTCTTTTTGTTGA
>Ga0075123_10001413_pt1 | contig 12071 bp, 22 predicted proteins | sample AntAceMetag02UKX_FD_69808 | JGI IMG/M metagenome (GOLD analysis project Ga0075123, IMG submission 69808) | Saline lake microbial communities from Ace Lake, Antarctica - Antarctic Ace Lake Metagenome 02UKX | ecosystem: Environmental > Aquatic > Non-marine Saline and Alkaline > Saline | place... | reverse complement strand
AGCCAGGAGTCCTGGCGGGTTTTCGAAGAAGACCGAAAACTTCGGGCGACGGGTCTAACCTGCACCGTGAAATGTTCTGAAAACATTTAACGGACACAGGTCAGAGACTATCCCGTGGCCCCCGCCAGGACTCCTGGCTGCTTGTGTGTGTAGCGCGTTAAGCCAGAAAAGGCAAAAGAAAACGGCCGCGAGAGTTCCCCGAACCGGACAAAAAAAGGAACACTCACGGCCGCCGGGGATTGGCTCGAATTACACTTGAGACTCCGGTGGGACTGGAGACTCAATCGTTTTCTCGATGGTAAGGGTGATTTTATCACCCTCAACGTTTTCCACGGTCTTATCCCATCCAAAACCCCGGACGAGATTGACAACGCGCTCTATTTCCAAGACTCTTTGAACTTCCTGCATGGCTAGGCCTCCTACATGTTTTTTTTGATGGTTGCGAAACATTCCGGACAAACCGATAAACGATGAATCTCCTCCAACGTCGACGGACCCTCACATAGGTCACAAGGGATATACACCGGACGCGGTTGATAAACCGACGGCGCCCCCCCGCCCTGAGCGCCGGGCTCCTGGGCGTGGCGCTGAGAGTCCTTCCATTGCTTACAAAAGCCACGCGCGACCTCTTTCGTGCAACCATTTTCAATGGCGAACATCAAATAGTATTCAAGATCTACAGGGTCTGAAATCGGCCACAGCTCCTCGGCCGCAGACATGGAAAGTTGCCCCTTATGGACCGCCTCTTGAAGCACGGGCGGCATTTTAAGCACGTCCATGCGGCGCTTTATCGTACCGGGAGATTTGCCGAACTTCTGCGCGATCTGCTCGATGCTCATTCCGTGCTTTCGGACTAGATCAGAATAGGTTTGAGCCTCCTCGACCGCGGAAAGATCGACGCGCGCCAAGTTCTCGGTGGCGCGCGCAAGGGCCATTTGTTGGTCGGACATCTTACGGACAAACGCCTTGATCCTGGGTAGTTCAAGTTTACGATGGGCGAGAAACCGGCAATGCCCGGCGACGATCTCAAACCGTTCACCGTCCGAGCGCAATAGGATAGGCTGCAGCAGCCCGACTTCTTTGATGGACTGCGCCAGCTCTGAAATATAAACAGGGTCGATCTCCAGCCGCGCCATGACCTTCGGTTCGTCTATGAGGGACAGCTCAACCTCTACCATCGTCTCCGTAACAGCCTTCACCATATACGCACCTCCATGGGTTGATATGGCCTTGATAGCACAATTTTCCCCGGCGGAAAAGTACTACATTGTCGCTGGCGGAAATAAGGCGCGAACGGGGACAGAAAACCGGCCGCGCCCGCGGCGGAAAGATCCCTGGTTTCACCGGAGTGCATAAACTATGCACACTAATATATCTCTATTATAATATATCAACAAAAAGGATGCACCGGCTCATGCTTCGCCCGGTGCGATCTATAGGATACAGAACCGCGGCTCTGCAGAGGGGGGAAAGCATTTTGTGTGCCATTATGCAGGTTTACGGTCCAGATATTAGATAGAGTCCTCGCAGTTATGCCTCACACAAAAGTTATCGGACATCTATGGATTGAGATAAGGGCAAAATAACCGGGGATTCTCACAGAAAGCGGGGATTTTCCCCACTTTTAGAAGGTAGCCATTTTGTAAGTAGTTGGTTTTATTGAGGTTGAAAGTGGCACGGGACTTGCTATATATATAAGTAAGACAAATGAAAGGGAGGAAAAGACGATGAGACAATTGAGATTTTGGAAAGAGGCAGTTGAGGTTTTTGAGGATGAGAATGCGGATGTCGGTGAGGAGCAAATCCGGTGGTTTTGTTCCGACGGGATTAGTACTTTCTTCGGGGAGACCCGAAGCGAGGCGGCGAGCCACTTTGGCGTGCCAGTTGGATTTGAGGATTAAAACTAAGGGAGGTTAAGATCATGGAATATTTGGAAGGGCAGGAGATGGGCGCGAGAATCAACAGTTTAAAAGGCGACTTCGATATCGTAAAGGTATTGACGGCGCAAAGCGCAAGCAACATTGTTGTTGAATATAAGGGGCGGAAATGCTCCGCGATATTCAACGGAATAACGAACTGCTTGTATGTAGACGATGTATACGGATTGATCGAGGGTTAATATATTAAGGCTGTCCTACCGGCCATACGGGGGGAAGGAGAAAATAGAGATGGTAGAAAATGAATGGACGGAGCGGGTAGAGAAGGACGCGGAAGAAATCAGGGTGTTAAAGTCAAGGGTAGCTTACAAGGATAATCTCATTGACGCGGTGAAAATCGCACTGGCAGCGCGGGAAGTTCTTATAGAGGACACTATCGAGGAGCTCCGGGAAGAGAAGCGCGCTAATTTAAGGTGGGAGGAATTCGCGCATAACGCAATGGCGGAGATGAAGAGATACCGGGATTTGCTGACTGACTGCGGGATGGACCCGGAGGAAATAAAGGAGAAAATCAGCCAGGGAAAGGAGCTATAATGCGAAACATCGACAAGAAAGATTTGAGAGAATACGCAGAAGAGGGCTTACCCCTCTGCCGAATCCGGAGGCTCGTGGATTGTTTAGATAACACGATAAGAAGATACATAGGGGTCTTTGGACCCAAGAAGGACGACGAGAAAAAGGAGGAAATCAGTCGTGGCCGTTAATTGCATATCGTGTAGGTATTACCAGACAAGCATACGGGCGAAGTGCAAACGAGACAACACAGACGGGCAGTTGCCTTGCCTGATATGCGCCGACCTCAAGGACAGGAAGAGCTTTTATGAGCCGATCAACACGCCGAGGAAGTACAAGAGAGGGGGGCAATGGTACCCAACAAGGCCGGGGAGGTAAAGAATGTAGTTGCGAAACGACGCGGGGGGTGGTAAAAATATCACAACTCGTTTTTTTGCGGCCGCAAAGTCCCGAGGGTAAAAAATGAATAACACCAAACATGCAGTGATGATATCGCTCTTTGCCTCGATGCAAAGTGGGGCGAAGCACTATACTAAGGCCAGCGCGCACCGGATCCGCGAACTCCTAGCGGAGTATCACGGCATCCAGATACAGCGACGCTGGCTTTTTTATTGCCTGGCAGACGCAGAAGGCGCGGGGCTGATCCGGAGGAAAACCAGATACCGCCGCCAGCCAGACGGGACTTTCGTGCAGCTTTCTTCTATGGTGTCGTTCACGCTCGCAGGCGTAAAATATCTCGTACAGAAAAAAGTCGCCGGTGCACTGGAACTATTAAAGCGCATGCTGGCGTTTTTATCCGGCAAAGATAAACGATGGCCGAAGTCGCCCGACGTCGCACCAAAGTGGACGCCGGAAGAGATGAACACGAGCCGACGGAGGATGATAGCCCTGGTCGAAAATCTGCGTTAACCTCCGGAGTGCACTCCGGAGGCCCGGGATGAGTCTACCGGAGTGCACAGAATAAAACCACAACAAATACGCCGAATTGCATTTTTATGCACTCCGGTCAGGAAGAGGAGAAAATGTTAATAAAAGCAGGGGTCAGTATAGCACGTTTGGAGAGACACACGCGGCGGAGCTTGCCCGTTGTGGAGGAAGTGCTACAGAAGGACGGCGAAGAACTGATAATAACAGCGACAGACGACGGAAACCACGGAGCCGGATCGTTGCATTATGGAGACCAAGCATATGATATACGACTCCCACAGCATGACCCGGTTGGAAGGCTGGCAGATATGAAAAAGGCCCTGGGGAAAGACTTTGACGTAATCGGAGAAGATGACCATATCCATATCGAGTATGACCCGAAATCATAAACCTCCACTTTGGTACGGCGCCGGTAGCTGGATCCCGGCCGCTGCGCTCCACTTTTGAGCCTGAAACCGGCCCGGAGATCCACTCTGACCAAAAAACCTCACTGATCAGTGAGGTTTTCCAGTTGACAAGCCTGTGCGAAAAGAGCACACTTCCCGCCATAGGGATTTGCGCGGGGGAAGCTTCCCCCGCGACCCCCATCTTCAACAACTAAACATAGGAGGTGTTAGCCGTGGCTGAAATAAAATCTATGGCCAGAATTACAGAAAAATGGACCAGAGTAACTCCGCAAAGAACGGAGGACTATAAAAAGGGCATCGAATCTCCCCGGAGAGACTGGGAGAGCGAAACAATCGCGGCGAAAGAAAACTGGAAAGCCGGCGTAGACGCGGCCGCAGCAAAGGACATGTTTGCGAAGGGCGTCACTGCCGCAGGAACCAAAAAGTGGAAGGATAAAGCCCTCGCTAAAGGACCCGGCCGCTTCGCGGAAGGCGTCTACATCGCCGGTCCGGATTACGAAAAGGGCTTCGCTCCATACCGGGAAGCGATCGCGCGCGTCGACCTGGGGCCGAAGTTCCCGCGCAGGGATCCCCGGAACCTTGACCGCGTGAAACGCGTCGTTAACGCGCTGATAGCTGAGAAGATCGGCGCATAAAACGGAGGGCACCATGGATGTGGCAATAATCACAGGTATAGTCATCGCCCTCCTGGCGGTTTCGGAGGGGCTGGCGCTCATTCCCGGACTGAAAAGCAATTCCGTTTTCCAGCTCGTGTATTTCGTTCTAAAAGCGATTGCCGACAGGCTCCGGACAAAGGAGGTTTAAGGTTATGAATTACAGACTTGCAACAATACTGGATAGGGAGGCCGTGGCGGCCGACATAACGAAGGTCATCGACCTGAATCTTGCCGATCCGGTTTCTCAGTTCCAGGTTATCTATGAGAGCACCGGGGCCTCGTCCGGTGCACCCGACGCGCTCGCCGCGCAGTGCGTAACGAAGATCGAGCTCGTGGACGGGAGCGACGTGCTTTATTCACTCTCCGGAGCGGAGGCCCAGGCGGTCGACTTCTACCATCGCGGAATGGAGCCGGCAAATCAGAATATCTACCTGAACGGCATGAACGCCGAGATGGTGTTCAACCTCAATTTCGGCCGGCACCTATGGGATCCGGTATACGCGTTTAACCCGGCAAAGTTCACAAACCCGCAGCTCAAGATTACGATCGACAGGGACGCGGGCGGTTGTGAGTCGACCGCGGGATTTTTGACTGTCCTCGCAAACATTTTCGACGAGAAGGCCGTCGAACCGACCGGATTCCTGATGCACAAGGAGATCAAGTCCTATGCGTTCGGATCCGCGACGCACGAATATACGGATCTGCCGACGGATTACCCGTATCGGAAGCTCTTTATTGGCAGCCTGATCCCTGGAACGGGAGCAGATTATATCTTCAACACGATCAAACTGTCGGAGGATAACGACCGACGTATCCCGTTCAATCATTCGGTCCAGGATGTTTTGCGAATGATTGTCGGCCAGGGAAAACCGTACCGGGAAAAACAGGTCTGCGCGATAGGCGGATCAAGTGGATATTTCTACTGTACCCCGACCTACTGGCCTAAGTTGGATGCGGTATCGTGGGAGAGTGTTAACAACCCCTACACCGTGACCATTACCGGCGGCGACGGCGGAAGGGGGAATGTGTACGGCGAAGACACCCTCACCAATGTAAGCATCGGCATAGAAGGTTATTGCCCTCATGGGATCCTCGAAATCCCGTTCGGCCTCCAGGACGACCCCGCAGACTGGTACGACGTGACCGGGATGGGAAGCCTGAGGCTCGACATTGTGTCAGCCTCCGGGCGCGGAGCCACCGAAAGCTGTGAGGTAATGTTACAGCAGGAGAGGAAATATTAACCGTGGGCCGGACGCTTTACGCACGACAGTGGACAGAAACGGTTACGGCCGACCACTCGCTGAAGGTATACGGTGAAAAGGTCCCGTCCGGCTACGTCCTGAAGGTGAACGCGTGCTTTTTCCACGTCCCGGAAGCGGAAGCAAGCGATGAGTTGACGATATACCTGGAAGACGGAGGGCAAAACATTGTCCTCCGATCCAGGAAATCAACCACCGCCCTTAGTGGAATAAGTATCTTTAACCCGTTCCCGATGGGTGAAGGCGACAGGGTCTACGGCTACGCCAAAGATGCGGACGAGGGAGACGCCCTCGTTTTGAACATCATTGGTGAGATGATACCAGCAAGCGAGTGGCGAAACTATCAAGAATGATAGGACGCCATGGATTTTGTAAAATATATCGACACAGTGGTCGGCCGCGACGCGGCCGACCCGCTGACAACAACTATTAAACTTACAAGGGGCCGCCTAACGGGCGGCTTTTTGTTTTTCCCTTCCGGGCCTGCAGGGACGCTCCACTTCCTGGCGCGCATAGGCGTGCACCAGCTAATTCCGTTCAACTCCGGAGAATCCTACCACATGGACGACTGCATGATCCCGTTCCACCTGGGGATCGATCTGCTGACGCCCCCCTATGAAATCGATTGCGTGACCTGGAACACGTCCACGGAGTTCCCGCACGCCCTGACAGTGGGATTTTTCCTGACTCCGAAAAGCCGGAAAAATAGAGAGATCAGCGCGCTTGCAGCGCTGGAAACACTCTGCGAGGGATATCATAAACCATGACAGAAACAGAGGACTACGCAGGGGAAACAGAAGGCTACGCCATTCCAGCTGGAGAAACCCCCTTCACCGGCGAGGACATCACCGGAGAAGAGGGCGCGCTCGTGATGTCGATCCCGGCTGCAAATTACCCGGCTGGCAAGACTGCAACAGCCAAAGACGCAGACTTGACCGCCGGGAACATCAAAAGCGGAGTTGATATTTTCGGAGTTGAAAGATCGCACGCGCCTTTAACTGGCAACAATATCACCGGCGCAGAGGGCGCTCTTGTGATCTCGATCCCAGCCGCAAACTACCCGGCTGGCAAGACTGCAACAGCCAGAGACGCAGACTTGACAGCCGGGAATATAAAGAAAGACGTGACGATCTTCGAAGTGACAGGATCCCTGGAAGCGGAAAGAAATGTATTATCAGACACGATAACGATAGGACTAAGTCATGCAATCACTTAGAACAGAGATCGGCGCAGAAATAAGAGCGGCAGACGGGAGATTGATAAGAACCGTTCCATTTAAGGCGTGCCACTCACTGCTAAAGCAGTTTATCCAGTTTTTATATGCACAGGGTGCACAGCTGTCAATATCGGCGCGGCTGACGGACGGGGGATACCGGGACCTGACCGCCGGTTATAGCAAGATCTATCTAAACGCGGGTGTCGATGCGACCTATGGGCCGGTGATAGGATCGGGTGAAACAAACCCCGTGGCAATGGATGACTACCATCTCGAGGCACAGATAACAGCAAACGTGGCGCATCAGGCCCCGGCCTTTGCGACAGAAAACCCGGATAGCGCCACATGGCGGCTGGCAATAAGCCGGGGGTTTTTGAACAATACAGGGAGCCCGGTGGCCGTAAAAGAGGCGGGAATAATCGCGCGAAATGAGAGCGGGTACAAATATCTTATAGAGAGGACCCTGTACGAGGTGAGCTTTGAGACGGGGGAGACCTTGACGATAACATACCGGATCACGGTTTCACTGTAGCCGGGGAAAAAGGAGGCATAAAAACATGTTTTATTCATGGCCGATAACAGTCGCGGCAGGGAACACGGTCGACAATAAGGCGAAAATCGATATGTCGATGTCCGCCGGTGTGGTCCACCAGGTAGACGTTTTGTTCCCGGATGATTGTGATCACAATATCCGGGTTCAAGTTTTCGACGCGTCGTTCCAGCTCTGGCCGAGCAACCGGAACGCGACGATCAGAGGCGACGCGACGGTGATCAGTTTTCGCGATTTCTACGAGATGAGGAGCGCCAACAACACCCTGACCGGCCTCGCCTGGTGGGCGGATACGGAGACGGCGCAAACAATCTGGCTTCAGATTGGCGTTTTACCTCGAGCGGTTCTGCAGCCCTTTTCACTGGCGGAGCTTTTACGAGCGGTACAGCGCAGATAAGGGACCGAAATGCAAAGAAAGGTACCACCCTCGTTATATTGGCCCGTGCAGCCCCGGCAAGTCGAAGCCCTGCTGCGCAAGGGCGAAGTCCCCCCGGCGTTCACGCGCCGCATGCGGACGATCAATCTCCTGTCAGCCACAACGCTGATGAAGATGGAGGACAGCCTACTTTTACCTTTCGACGTTATGGCCATGCACCATATCCTCGACAATTTGATATCACAAGACGCGATCCTTGATCAGATGGATTCTGATGAATTATCGTATGCCTGCACGACCGGAAATATACGCCCTTTATGGGATATCGCGCCAGAATTCCCGCTTCTGCAGAGGGGTTTTACGAGCGGATGGATAAACAGGTTTATCCTGGAGCCGTTTGACCCGTTGTGCGTCATGCTGGCCATGAGAGCTAAAGCGATGCTGGACCTGGTGGACGAGGAGGGGCACAGCTACAACCTAATCCGGAAGCTGGGATTCGGGTTTATCGATTTCGGAGAGATCCCCGGAGAGGAGCCGGGAGATCCGGGCGACTACTACCCGCCCGAAATCGACAACCCGATCGACTTCCCGGAGATCCCAACGCCGCCCGGACCCGAACCGGGCGAACCGGGATATGTTCCGCCCGGACCAGGCGAACCGGGATATGTTCCACCCGGGCCCGGAGAGCCGGGATATGTTCCAGGCGTCGGAGAGCCCGGCTACACAGAACCGGGCGACGTACCGGCGGGAACAGGCGGCGGCGGACCAGGGGGCGGCGCGCCGTGGGGCTTCGACAGAGGACCTGGCGACCTGGGCGGCGCTGTAGGCGGCGGCCGGACCTCGCCACCGGTCGGCGGCGACCCATGCGCCGACCTGGACGACCCACTAGAAACAGTGACATTCAGCTATACGACCCAGCAAATGGCATGCGAAGAGGAACAGGGATTTGCGCTCGTTGGAAATGCGCCACGGTGGAGTTATGCAAACTACGAGTGGAAGATATCCGCAGGGGACGGGATGCTTGCAATAATTGGGGAAGGATTGGGAGATCCGATATACGGGCCGGAAAATGACGAATACGACCCGGACGCCGTGCTGTATGCGTTCGCAGTGAAGTACACGGCCCCGGCGGTCAACCCGGCGTGCACGAACAACCCAACCGTCGAACTATGGTGCGGCGAGGCCCTCATGGCAAGCCTCACAATCGCAGTAAACGAGGTTGTCGACTATGCAGCCATGCGATACGTCGAAGCGATATCATGCGTCTGGGACGGGTACGGATTCCGGCATACCATCAGAATTACCATGCAAAACCTGAATTGCGCGGGAGAATGGAAGACGGATTGTAACACGCTGGCCTATGTTTACGGAGGAGCGCCAGGCGACCAATGCGAGGCGATCATGGCAGATTCCGAAAACCTGGCGACCTCTTGCGGGATATCAATACCCTATTCAGACTTGGCGGTCGGTGAGTATACCGACCTCAGAACAGAGGCAATGATCGCGGAAGGCTGTTGCCCGGAAGAGTTGTTATGAAACTTAGGGAGAGAGAGACAATGGTCAGGGCCGCGCGGCGTGAATTTATCGCAACGGGAAAGACCCGAAGCATTAGCGCGGCGGTGCAGATGTATACAGAGACTCACCCAGAGGCGTGCGCGGGGATCCCCGCGACGATCACCGGGCGAGAAGTGGACCGGCCGCAGACGATCCTGGACGCTTACGAGCGGCCAAGGTGCCGGAAGTGCGGCGAGCCGCTCTTCTGGAAATCCGGATGCTCGAGCTGCAGGGGCCCGGTCAAAAAAAATCAATGGATATGCAAAGCCTGCGGATTCAAGAGGATCACGAAAGACACGCTGACGGAGGCGATCTCAAAACTGGAACGGAAGGAGGCGGCGGAGAATGATTGAAGCCTGGGGAGGAATCGCAATTATTGCGGGGTCCGTAGTCGTCATTATCGGAATGTTTGTGAGGGTCGAGCACCGCTTGACCAAAGTCGAAGTGCTGGTAACCGTCATAGCTGGGAAGCTGGGAATATGCCTACCGAACTCGGAAAAAGATACGAAATAACGTGGCGCGGGAAGCCGCCGCACATGCTCGAGCCGGACCATCCCGTCTGGTATCGGTTTTTGGAACGCTACGGGCAATACTTCCGAAGCCTTTACTATGACTGTCTTCTAGGAGGTCCGTTTTTAACGCCGGCACAGGAAAAAGACCCCTTTCAAAAGATGTGGAGATACAACACCAGCAAGCGGGCGGACGCTATCGCAGAACTTGCCGGCGAAGTATGGATTATCGAGGTAGCCGATTATCCGGGCCTCCGCGCGGTGGGACAGCTCAACGTCTACCAAACGCTCTGGATCGAGGACCCGAAAATCATGAAGCCCGAACGCCTGGTGCTCGTAAGCGAGCGCATCGACAATGACCTAGGGGCCGCATGCGCGCGCTTCGGGATCCAGATCTATCTGGTGTAATTTCTAATGGCACAATGGACCGCACCCTTTCACGCGCCGAAATTTACCGATGAAGAATTCGAGGCGCAGAAAAAAGCATACACAGATAAGCACGGCTACACCGTGACCATCCCGACATTCAGCGACATCATACACCTAAGGCCCTTCAAACCAATGACAGAGGAGGAGAAGGTACTTTACACCGGGACCAGGGCCCTGACCCAGGAAGAAAAAGACAATTACTGGATCAAGCACCCAGGGAAAAACCCCCCGGAGAGGAAACTACTCGAAGCCCCGGAAGTGATACCCGCAGGCATGAACCCGGCAGAGTGGAGAAAGTCGCTCCGAAACCAAATGCCGATCGGGAGGCTCCTGGACATAAAGAAAGAGAAGCAGAGGAGAAAAGACAAATACCTTGCAATGCTGGCGGATCCCTCGCCCAAGATCGCACGGAACGCCGCCGCGATCCTGACAGCGCTAGACGACGTACAAGACGCGGTCTCAACCCTTGCCTGTATCGGCATGGTTGCGGCCGCAGTAATCGGCGGACCGATAGCCGCGGCGGTCCTGGGGCCGCTCGGTTTGATCCTGGCAGCCGGGACACTGCTAAATCTGCTTAACCCAATGTCACGCCTCCGCAAAATGGGCGGAGGAGTTGGAACCGGGAGGGCGGCCAAGAAACGACTGGAAAAGCAGACCAGCCACAACCCTTTCAGCAAAAAGGCAAAGGTAGGCCTGGCAAAGAGGATAGCAAAATTCCGCCCCTCGGTCGGGAACGCGCTTGAGGCCCTGCAGGTGACCGATGGCATTTTCGGTGTTGGGGTATCAATCGGCCCGATCATGGGATTCGTTCAGGGCGCAATCGCCGGAGTAATTCGCTCCGGCCTGGGCGAAAAAGTTACCCTGGCGGTCGGATCCCCGGGGCCGTCCAGCGTAAACAACGCGGCGGCAAAGGCCCTGCGCGCGACAGCCCTCTTGCACGGCTACGCATGGCACAGCGACGCCACAGACGAAACCATGATGATATACGCGGCCAGCCTCGCAATGCAGGCGCTTTATCCCACCCTCGAGGAATACAACCCCTTCGACGAAATCGAGGACCTGGGCGACTACCTGGTGGAATGTCCACAGCCGACAGACGTTCTCACGCGGGAAATCCTGGAAGAGGAGGGAATTGACCCCGACGACGCCTGTGTATGGCCTCAGAACGGCCAAAGGTGGATAAGCACAGGAGAGCTTCAAGAGACAACAGCAGAGCAAGCAGCGGCCAACCTGAGACACTACGCGGAGGAAAACAATCACACCATGGAGGCGTTTAACGCCTTGACTGCGGCGGACGACTTCGCGCTAAACTTTTTAGCAGCCGTCGAGGGACCCGACCAGATACGCGTGGACTACCTACGCACCGAGAGGATCGTGATAACAATCCTCGACAACGGATGGGAATACCCGGAGGAGATAACCGAGATCCAAATACAGAAATTCGAAGAATGGTGCGCCGTGCACGAGTACATGGACACCCAGCCGACCGCGAAAGAAATACAGCACTACGCAGAGATCTTCTGCGGCTTCACCTGGCAAAGATCACCCGAAGAGCTCAGGTAAAACCGCTGATCAGTGAGATCGGACCAGTCGGAGCCCCCGCAAAATGCGCCGGGAGCCCCCGAGAAACCACGAAAAACAAAAAAAGACACGGGAAAACGACAGAAAATGGAGAAACGAGCGGAAAAAGCCCGCACGTTTGTCAAAAAGCGAGTTGGCTTAACACACACACAAGCAG
>Ga0075123_10001411_pt1 | contig 12080 bp, 11 predicted proteins | sample AntAceMetag02UKX_FD_69808 | JGI IMG/M metagenome (GOLD analysis project Ga0075123, IMG submission 69808) | Saline lake microbial communities from Ace Lake, Antarctica - Antarctic Ace Lake Metagenome 02UKX | ecosystem: Environmental > Aquatic > Non-marine Saline and Alkaline > Saline | place... | reverse complement strand
TATTTTAAAAGCATAAAAGTAATGAAAATCATTTTTATAAAAAACACTGCAAAACAATTAGGGATTAGTTAATAAACAAAACTTAAACTCTGTAACCGGAATAATATTCTTACGGCTGGTATTGGTTTTCCGAACATCAAACACATTCCGAAATTTTTTGTTTAATTATTTTTTTATTGATTTTAAATACAATCTCTCAACTTTATCTCTTGCCCATTGTGTTCTTCTAAGAAACTTTAAACTTGACTTTATTGAAGGATTGCTGTTGAAACAATTAATATTAATCTTTTCACCTAAACTTTCCCAACCATATTTATCAACCAAAAACTCCAAAATATCCACTAACTTTACTCCATGTAATGGATTATTGGCTTGTTCTTTGTTTGTGTTCTTTGTTTCCATAAAATTTTAATTATTTATATTCTCCAACTCATAATTATAATCAAATTGCAGATCCTCATGCAAAAAAGAGATTGCTTTTTTTATTGCTTCTATTTGTCGATTATAAAGATTAAAAAGCACTGTATTTTTTTCTATTGCCGGGCTCATTTGTTTTAGTTGAATGCAAAAATAAATTAACAACTCCACCTCGGTCTCTTTCTTTTTTGAATACCTGATATATTTTTTCACAGTTCGCAATATTTTACGAACACTTTTTTTTATATAATAAAAACTCTGTCTGTTTATCAGTTCAAACTCTTTGTCAATCTCAATCTTAATACTTTCGATATATGTTTGCTCATCCGATGCTTCATACAAAAGGTATGTCAACAATTCTTTATTTTCTTTTTTGAATTTTGCCAGGTGCAGGCAAAGTCTAAGTAATTCGCTTTGCGAACGTGTGCTTAATTCCTGTTTAATTTCTTTTATTGAGGCTGCTTTCATTAATTTTGGTTTACACGATATTTTTTCTGCAAACCATGCAAAAAATTCCGCAATATCTGATCTTTACACAGGCGATATTGACTTTGATTTGGTTTTCGGAAAAATGCACTCAGTTCATGTTTACTTATACGCAAATCTACCAAAGAAAGAATATCAAGAACATCAACATCTTTAAGGTTTAATGCAATCTTTAGTTTTCTAAAAATAATATTATTATTTAATTTAGTTTCGGGGAGCGGTTGTGGTCCTTCTTTTTTACCACGTTTTTCAATAATCAACCCATTCAAAAAAATTGAAAAATCCATATCATAAAGCCCCTGGTAATCCGGATCATCATCCTTTTTTAGCCAATTACTTACTTGAGCTCTCGTAACTTCGCACCCTGCCAACTCAAATATCTCAATCATTTTCGAATCGCTGAAATCGAAAGTGTAACGTATCCGACGTAAAATGTCATTATGATTCATTTTGTTTTGGTCTGTTTGTTTAAAATTTTTGTGATTATTTTATCATTAAAATTAATTCTTTTTTTGGTTCTACTTCTATTTTAATGAGAAATAATTATTCTGTGATTCTATCAAAATAGCTTAATCATAATAATAAAAGGTTCCATTATATTTAATTGCAAGATATTTTCAATATATTTTTAATTGGAAATTAATCTATTTTATACAAAAAGTTAAAAACAAAACTCTGTCTTATTTTGCTTTATGGCTTTGTTGCTGGTGGGTAGAAAATTAAAGCACTCCCCCCGCTATCGAACGAATCCTTTCGTGTGATTTAAAGGCAAAAAATATTTCAATTTTATTCATAAATAGAAAGAAATCATTAAATTTGTATAAAATATATTTACATCATGGATTATACAGAAATTCTAATTAAAATAAGACGGATTGTGCGGTCAATGAATTTGGAGTCTAAAAAGATTCAAAAAGAGTATGGTGTAAGTATTCCGCAAGTATTATGCTTAAATTATCTTAATGGCTGTGATGATTTTCAGTCAACTCACAAAGAAATACGCAATTATTTAAATTTAAACTCAAGTACTGTTACAGGAATAATTGACAGATTAGAGAAGAAAGGTCTTGTAGCACGTTTACCTAAAAAAGAGGATAAAAGGACAACTTACATTTCATTAACTTCATTAGGAGCAAAATTGTTAGACAAGATTCCTGCTCTACTTCATGAGAAATTATCCGTAAAACTCGAAAAACTGCCAAAAGAGAAGATTAATGAATTAGATGATGCTTTAAATGTTTTAACTTATTATCTTGACATTTCGGAAGTGGATGCTTCACCAATGATTACCATTGAAGACAATTTAACTTAAAAATTGGTTCTACACGACCTATATTTGTTTCAGACTACTCCAATAATCCTATAATACCAATTGAATTTCTAAATTGCTGATAAATATTTTGAAATATTTTTTTCTTTGTCAAGGCAAATATTCTTTGCATAGCAATAGATACGGAAATAATATTTAACGTAGAGAAAGGAAAAAAGAAACGAAATATATCGGTAATTTGGGTGTTCAGTTGGTATATATTAATATTTAATAGGCTTTATGTTTTTTATTTATAAAAATTTTTTGTAAATTTGTCGCATAGAAACTAAAATGTTATTTGCAACACATTAAAAATCTATATATCAAGAGAATAGCAGATTTAATGTTAATTATATGTTGCATAGAACTTAAATTTATTATTATTATTATTATGTTAAAATTTAAAATTTACAATCCACACACAAAAATGTCAGCTGTACAAAAGCATACTGCTACAGAATTTTTATATAAACATTTAGGACAATATGGAGATAAAAAACCTGACATTAAAAAGGCTGTCAATTATGCTTTAGAAGAAACTCCATCCTTTGGCGGTTTTGTATTAGAACGATATGATGAAAACGAGAATATTGTTGGAATTGTAGTACTTAACAGAACCGGGATGTCAGATTATATTCCTGAAAATATCTTAGTGTATATTGCTGTTGACAGTGCACATAGAGGAAAAGGTTATGGGAAAAAATTAATGAACAAAGCAATCGAACTAACCGAAGGAGACATTGCCTTACATGTTGAAAAAGATAATCCTGCAAGGTTTCTGTACGAAAAAGTAGGGTTTACAAATCCATATTTAGAAATGAGACTTTCAAATTAATATATTAGTCTATATGCAAACTTATGCTAACATCAACAATTGAACTTATTCAAAAGGCTCTTCAATATAATTTTGCATTTTTAAAAGAACAGTTTAAAAATACCAGAATATCATCTGTAGTAAAAGCGAATGCCTATGGTCATGGCTTGAAAGAATTTATACCAATGGCTGGCAAATGTGGTATTAATCATTTTTCTGTCTTTAGTTCAGAAGAAGCACGACAAGTAATGAAATACCTTACATTCCCAGCTGATATTATGATAATGGGCTGGGTAAATGATAATGACTTAGAATGGATAATTTCGAATAATATTGAAGTTTATGTTTTTGACTTTGAGCGATTTCAGAAACTTATTGATGTTTCAAGAAAAATAGGTATTACTGCAAGAATTCATGTTGATTTAGAAACTGGAATGAATCGCACAGGATTTGCACAAAAAGATATTAGTAAATTAATAAGCATTCTAACAGAAAATAAAGGATTTTATCAATTCAAAGGTCTTTGTACTCATTTTGCAGGTGCTGAAAGTATAGCAAATTACAAAAGGATTAACACGCAGATTAATACATTTAATAGGATATACAAGCGATTTATAAATAATAACTTAATTCCTGAAATAAGACATGCTGCTTGCAGTGCTGCTGCCATGTCGTACCCTAAGACTCAATTTGAAATGGTTAGGGTTGGAATTTTGCAGTATGGATTTTGGCCAAGTAAAGAAACGCTAATTCAGTTTTTTTCTAAGAAAAGCATAAAAACCGACCCTTTAACGCAAGTTTTAAGTTGGAAATCATCAATAATGTCTTTAAAAAAAGTAAAAACTGGAGAATTTATAAGTTATGGAACAAGTTACTTGGCTCAAAAAGATATGAAAATTGCTATTGTTCCTGTTGGATATGCTCAAGGTTATTCAAGAAATTTAAGCAATCAGGGAAGAGTTTTAATTAACGGACTTAGAGTTGTTGTAATAGGAATGGTAAACATGAATATGCTTATTGTTGATGTAACAACGATTGATGACGTAAAATTAGGAGATGAAGTTGTTTTAATTGGAAAACAAGGCGATTTATCAATAACAGTTTCATCCTTTTCTGAATTTAGTGACCAATTAAATTATGAATTATTAACCCGATTACCAAGTGAAATACCAAGAGTAATTATAAACTAAAAGAAATGGCTTTTATAGTCTTAAACAAAGAAAAATTACAGAAATATTTTATTTGGCAGATGAATTTTGTATAGAATTTGACCAAAGTATAATTATTTTGAAATTTTCCAGAACACTTTATTTTTAAATCTAAAACTTTCGACTTCAACAATCCAATTAAAAAAGAAAAATTAACACTATATTTTTTTTTAAGCACATTTATTTGAAAACGATTTTCACTACTTTTGTTATTCTATACTCAACAATAGAAATAGAAAAATCTAATAACTTATGAAATCTATAAATATCAACAACTTAATTGAATTCAGAAAAAACCTTCACAAACATCCCGAATTGTCGGGAATTGAAATTGAAACGGCTCAAAATGTTAAAGATTTTGTTTCAGCTTTTAATCCTGATAAAATCATTGAGAATTTAGGTGGACATGGAATTGCTTTTATCTATGATGGTTTGTCAAAAGGAAAAACTATTATGCTCCGTTGTGAGCTTGATGGCATTCTGGTGGATGAGCAAAATGAAGTTTTTTATAAATCCATCAACAAAGGAATTTCACATTCCTGCGGACATGACGGACACATGGCAATTATGGCAGGAGTTGCCCAATATCTCTCCAAAAATAAAATTGCAAAAGGAAGAGTTGTTTTATTGTTTCAAGCTGCAGAAGAAAACGGTGCAGGTGCAAAAGCAGTTATTGAAGACCCAAAGTTTAAAGAAATTGAACCTGACTATATTTTTGCTTTACACAATCTTCCGGGTTTTGAAAAACATAAAATAATTTTAAAAGAAACCGAATTTGCATCAGCATCAAAAGGCATGAAAGTAAAGCTTAAAGGCAAATCATCTCATGCATCCGAACCGGAAAATGGAATTAGTCCTGATTATGCTTTATCGCTGATAATTAATGAGTTTAAGCAATTTTGTGAAGACTTTGATTTCTTTTGCATGGTAACAATAATATATGCACATTTGGGCGAAAAGAAATTTGGCATCAATCCATCTGAGCTGGAATTTGGTGCAACTTTCAGAGCTTTTAACGACAAAAATTTAGATGAATTAAGTTTTCTTGCAGCCGAATCAATTAAAGAAATTGCAAAAGCTGAAAGCCTTAGTTGTGAAATTTCGTGGCATGAAGAATTTCCTGCAACAGTAAATAATAATCATTGTGTTGGAATAATTGATAATTCAGCAAAAAAAATAGAATTAAATTTTGAATATCTTGAAGAACCATTAAAATTTTGCGAAGATTTCGGATATTTTTTACGAAAATATAATGGTTCTTTATTTGGCTTGGGAAGTGGAACTGAACACCCGCGACTACATAATAATAACTATGATTTTCCTGATGAATTAATTGAAACAGGAATTGAAATATTTAAGTCGATTATTAATATTATTTGTGAATAATTACTGAAATATTAATTCCATTGTTCGATTGTTTATAGAAACGAAACAATATTTGGAAAAGAATTATTTCATTTTAGCATTCTCGCAATCTCACATTATTTCCATTCTCTTATTACATCATTCTTGCATATATTTTCATTTTTCAGGCAACTATTTTGCATGACTCTTGTCTATAATTTTGTATAAGCTAAATGGTAACTGACAAAAAAATTATATCGGGTTGTGTTGAAGGCGACAGAGTTGCTCAAAGGGAATTGTATGAAAAATATTCTCCTGCAATGTACACAATCTGCATACGCTATAGTAAGGACAGATTCGAAGCTGAAGACATACTTCATGATACTTTTATGAAAGTTTACCTAAACATGAAAGACTTCAGGAATGAGGGTTCATTTGAAGGCTGGATAAAAAGGATAGTTATCAATACTGCTTTAAACCACAAACAAAAGACAAAAAACAACAATTATCATCAGAATTTTGACAACATCAGGGAAACAGAAATCCTTGACTCCAATAATGAATACGAAAATGATGAAATTGATATTGAATTTACAGAAGAAGAATTAGTAAACGCAATTCAAGATTTGCCTTGCGGGTATAGAACAGTATTCAATTTATATGTTTTCGAGAAATTCAAACATAAAGAAATTTCTGAAAAACTGGGAATAACAGAAAGCACATCGAAAAGTCAATTGCGAAAAGCAAGAATACTTTTGAAAAAGAAATTACTAAATGAAACTCTTGTAAAAAAACTAGTGATATGAACCTACACGATATTGATAAGATTTATGAAAAAGGTTTTGAGTCCTTCAAAAAGCCACCTCCGGTTGCTTTATGGAGTAGACTTGACAGCAGCCTTAACGCTATTGCAACCGCATACAAAAAGCCAGTTGCAGCATGGTTAAGAAATAGTTTATTTGTTCTGGTTGGAGCAATAATCATGTCTATAATAATTTATTTTAGCACTATTGAGAAATATTTCAATATTCAGTCACAAAATGCAATAACTCAAAATTCAATTCAAAATACACAAATAAAAAAGACAATTTCAAAAGCAATTACTGAAAAAGAAGACAATAATTCAATAACAAGACAAAAAACAAACGAAAAAGTAAATTCAAAAATTCAAAAACTAAATAATTATAAAAAAGAAGAAATAGTAGAAGAATCTTATCAAAATAAAGTTTTTAAAACTCAACCTAATAATCAGAAAAACAACTTAGACAGGACTTTTATAGCGAAAGCTGAATCCAAAATAAATATTAAAACAATTTTTCAAGAAACCAATAATTTAGGTATGATTGATTCTGAAAGCAATAATAAACCAAATAAAGAAAAATTTTTCGCCAATCTCCCCTACCCATCAAGAGTTAAAGCTAATTTTCCATTATTAGAAATCCATGAAACTAAATTACAACTTAATAAAAGAAATGAATACAAATTACAAACTTCCACTGGCGGCAAAAAGAATACTCATATAAAAAGTCTTGCAGTTGACTTAACAGTTGGTGTTTCACAAATAAACAATAGCTTTAAAAGCAATGAGAATTTTGAAACTCACACTGAATATAGAAAATCTAATGAAAGTCGAATTATTACACCCACTTATAATTTAAACGTAAAATACTCTATTGACAACTTAAGTCTAACAACAGGTTTAACTTATGCTAAGTATGGAGAGAAAAACAACTATCAAATTGAGAATCTATTATATGATACAATTCCATATCTACACAAAATTAAAGATATTATTTGGAAATATGTTCTTGTTGGTTATTATCAGGATCCTAATAATTCAGACATTTGGTATCCGATTGTAGAAGCACAACCAAAAGACACCATATATTCAATTTGGACAGAAAGAGACACAATTATAAAAACAAATAATAACTATAAAAACAAAAACTCATATTCATATTTCGAAATTCCTGTATTATTTGGTTATTCAATTAACCATAAGAGATTTAATTTTGAATTATCAAGTGGTGTTTCGTTTGGATTTTTGACAAAGAGCAAAGGTTATATTCCAAGTGCTACCAATTCTGAAATAGTAGAAAATTCAAAAGATAATCTGCCATTGAATAAAACAAGTTTAAACTTCCTTCTCGTTGGAGGAGTTTCATATAATTTTTCTAAACGATTCTCAATAATACTTCAACCATATTATAAAAAGCAACTTACATCGATATTTGAAGACTCATACCCGATTGAGCAAAAATATAGTTCTTATGGAATAAATGGTGGAATACGATTTTTGATTAAATAAAATTTATCATGAAAAAACTAATATACTTAATAACGATTTTTTGCACTATTAATACTTTGTTAATAGCACAAACAACAATAATAGTTAGCGGAACTGTAACAAATTCTGCAAACAATGCTGCTGTACCAAATCATCAGGTGAATATTGTAGCTGTCGATAGTATGACATCATTCTATTTCAGCCAATCTGCAAACACTGATTCCAATGGTGTATATTCAGTTACAATACAAAATTATCCATCAAGTGCAATAATTACGGCTACTACACTTGATTGTAACAACCAAACTGTTTACCTGTATTTTGGACAAAGCCCTTATGTTGCAAATTTTAGTATTTGTGTAAATCCTCCTTGTCAAGCTGCTTTTATGTCATTTCCTGATTCTGCAAACCAACAAACAATTCATTTTGTTGACCAAACTATAGGAACTCCAACATCATGGTTATGGGATTTTGGAGATAACACTACATCAACTCTACAAAATCCTACTCATACTTATATTCAAAATGGATCTTTTATGGTTTCTCTTACAATAAACTGTGGGTCATCAACAAGTCAAGCTTTTGATACTGTTACTGTAACTGGAATTCCAAACTGTGTTGCTGATTTTTCATCCAATATTGATTCGATAAATCCATATACTGTTCATTTTACAAACCAGTCTATAGGAAATCCAACTTCATATTTATGGAATTTTGGTGATAGCATTACTTCAACTCTTCAAAATCCTTCACATAATTATTCACAAGCTGGCAGCTACATCGTTACTTTAAGTATTTCTGGCGTAAGTTGTCAATCATCATTCACTGATACAATTTCAATTAGTCCTGCTTGCAGCAATTCATTTACCTTTCATAGTGCAGGTTATCAATTTAGTTTTCAAGGTACAGTGAGCAGCATAGACCCAACAATTTACATATGGAATTTTGGTGATTCAACAGCTTTAGATTCAGGGCAAACTATGAATCACTATTTCGCAGGTCAAGGAAACTATCAAGTTTGTTTAACAACAAAATCAATAAACCCAATTGGCGATACTTGTACAACTCAATCCTGTCAACAAATCAATGTTCCTTCAGGTCCAACAACAAATTTATTTGGACAAGTTTTCATTGATACTAATGCTGTTGATACTGGTTATGTTGTTTTATATAATTATAATTGGTTTGATTCCGCTTATGTTCAAATTGCATCAACAAACATTAATAAAATCACCATTGGATCTAATTTAACAAGCATTTATTATTTTGGACAATTACCACCTGGTAAATATTTAACTAAAGCATTTTTAAATCAATCATCAAATCATTTCGGGAATTATTCACCAACTTATTCTGGCAATAGATATGCCTGGGATAAAGCAACTGTAATAATTATAGATACTCTTACTGATACTATTGGACATTCAATGCCAATTAATATGATTGAACTAAATCCACCGATTGGGAATACAACTGTTTCAGGTTATGTTTTAGAAGGAACTTCAAAATCTCCCGGAGATCCAATTCCTAATGTTCCAATCTATTTGTTGGAAAATGGAATTATTGTCAAAGCATATACTTTATCTGATCAAAATGGATATTATGAGTTCAATAATCTTGAAAAGAAATCATATACTATTCATGCTGATTTTATAAACAAAAAAACATACCCAATAAATGTAAATCCTGATGGAAGCGGAAATCCAATATCAAATTATAATATTTACATTGGTACTGATATAGTCACAGGAGTTCAAAATATAGAACAAGCAATTACGAGCATCAATATTTATCCAAATCCTTTTATTGATAATATTTCGATTGAACTAAATCTTGACCGTAAAGAAAATATCAATATTCAAATTTATAATTTAACAGGTCAATTAGTGTATTCTATTAATAATGACTATCTTTATAAGGGTATTTTTAGAATAAACATTCCTCTTCACTCATTAAAATCAGGATTATATTTAATGAGCATTAGAAGTGAATCTGGCTGGTCGAAACATAAAAAAATCATAAAAAACTAAATTTTTCAGGCAACTGTTTTGGATTATTTGGTCTATCATTAAACAACAATTATTGCTGTTAAATCAAATTCTAAATCAATTTATTAATTAATCAAATGAGTATTATGAAAAAATTAATCTTTACCATTGCAATTATGTTGACAGCTACTTTGTTTTCAGTAGCACAAACAACAATTACAGTCAGCGGAACTGTAACCAACTCTGCAAACAATACTGCAATTGCAAATCATCAAGTAAGTATTGTCGCTGTTGATAGTATGACATCATTCTATTTCAGTCAATCAGTAAACACTAATTCAAATGGTGCATATTCAGTTGCAATCCCAAATTATCCATCAAGTGCAATAATTACGGCTTCCACACTTGATTGTAACAACCAAACTGTTTACCTGTATTTTGGGCAAAGCCCATATGTTGCAAACTTTAGTATTTGTGTTGGAAGTCCTGCAACATGTCAGGCAGCTTTTATGGCATTTCCTGATTCTTCGAATCAACAAACAATTCATTTTGTTGACCAAACTACAGGTACTCCAACATCATGGCTTTGGGATTTTGGTGATAACACAACATCTACATTACAAAACCCAACTCACACATATACTGCAAGTCAGTATTATGCAGTAAGTCTTACTGTAGTTTGTTCTAATACAACAAGTACAATAATTGATACTATATTAGTTAGTGGTGGTACAATGCCATGCCAAGCAAATTTCACTCAAAGTGCAAATCCAACAAACCCTTTAATGATTAGTTTCACCAATACTTCAACAGGTAATCCTACATCCTATTCATGGAATTTTGGTGATAACTCTACTTCAACATTGCAACACCCATCACACACATACGCTTCATCAGGAACTTATAATGTTACATTAAGTATTTCTGGACCTGGATGTCAAAATACGACTTCTAATACAGTTACTATTGGGGGAACACCTTCAAATGGAATTATCTTTGGACAAATTTTAGCCGGTTCAAACCTTGCTGACATTGGACTTGTTTATCTAATTGAGTTTAATCCAATTACCAATACTTTAACAGCAATAGACACAACAAATATTGATTCAAGCGGATATTATGGATTTAATAATGTGCCATTTGGATCATATTATGTTAAAGCTGCTCTTTCTTCTTCTTCTTCATATTATAGTTCATATTTCCCAACATATTATGGAAATCAATTATTATGGAGCAATGCAACAACAATTAGTTTAAATGGAGCAACAGTAGTTGGTAATATTAATTTAATTGCTGGAACTAATCCAGGTGGCCCAGGTTTTATTGGTGGAAATGTTCTTCAAGGAGCAAATAAAGGTCCCGGTGATCCAATGGAAGGAATTAAAGTAATGCTATTTGACATGAATGATAATCCAATTGCAATAGATTTAACTGATGTGAACGGTAGCTATGGTTTTAGTAATCTTGCTTACGGAGATTATAAAGTTTGGATTGATATTCCTGGGAAAATAACAACTCCTGCTCAAGTAACTATTGATGCCACAACTCCTAGTGTAAATAATATCAATATTATTATTAACTCAACAACAATAGTTGCAGGAATAAATTCTAGCAAATCATTATTTGAAACAAATGTTGGTGAAATTTATCCAAACCCATCAATTGAGAATTCAAATCTTGAAATTAATCTTAAACAGGCTACAAAAATTAATATCTCAATTTTTAATTCTATTGGACAATTAATAAGCTCTGAAACTTTAGAATTACCAATTGGAAAAAGTTTAGTTAATATTCCAGGTTCTGAATTAGAAAACGGAATTTACACAATTCGACTTGAGGCTAACATAGATCAAGTTTACAGGAAATTCGTCAAAGTTACCAAATAGTTTATTGATGATTTTTCAAAGCTGTCTTCGAATTCGGAGGCAGCTTTTTTATTTGGTTAAAGACTTAAAATCTGCTCCCGTTGGATTTTGGAAAGTTTGGAGTTCAAACTCAGGAATTACAGCCATAAGATGGTCGAAAATATCTGCCTGCACAGCTTCATAAGCTGCCCACTCCTGAACTTTACTAAACACATAGATTTCAATTGGAATTCCTTGTTCTGTTGGTTGAAGCTGACGAACTAAAAATGTCATATCATCTTTGATGTCCTTATTATTGTGCAAATAAGCTTCGATATAGGCTCTAAAAACTCCAATGTTAGTTTGGCGGCGACCATTTACAA